>Ga0209417_1000298_pt1 | contig 127754 bp, 135 predicted proteins | sample RifGroF2_FD_184002 | JGI IMG/M metagenome (GOLD analysis project Ga0209417, IMG submission 184002) | Groundwater microbial communities from Rifle, Colorado, USA - Groundwater F2 (SPAdes) (version 2) | ecosystem: Environmental > Aquatic > Deep subsurface > Groundwater | place: Rifle, Colorado... | reverse complement strand
TGAACCGCAGGCCGGTAAGAGCAAGAATCTCTTTTCTTCTCGGTGAAGCTGAGGCAAGAATAATTTTTTTCATGAAACTCCTTTTTTATGCATACTGCCCCGCTGCCCAGCCTGACGCCCATGCCCAGTGAAAATTGTATCCTCCCAAATGTCCTGTCACGTCAACAACCTCGCCGATGAAATAAAGACCCTGACCTTTCTTTGCCTCCATTGTCTTGGATGAAAGTTCACCTGTGTCAACGCCTCCTCGTGTAACCTCGGCTGTCCCGTATCCTTCTGTTCCTGCCGGTTTTATAATCCATCCATGAACAAAACGCGAAGCATTCAACAGTTCCTTATCATTATATTGACATAGAGGTTTTGAGGGAAGATAGAATTCACACCATTTATGCGCAAATCTTTTGGGCAGATAACGGCTAAGCAGATTTTTCATCTCAACCCTGCTTTGGCGATTGGACAAAAAGATGCTATGGGCATCAATATCGGGCAGAAGATTTATAAGGATTTCTTTGCCATTTTCCCAGTATGAAGATGACTGAAGAATTGCCGGGCCGCTCAGCCCGCGATGCGTAAAGAGAATTTCTCCTTTGAATTCATGCCCTCCGCACTTTACCACAGCCTTAAGCGAGACCCCGCTTATTTCTGCAAACCGTTCGCGATCGCCCCGTGAGAAGGTGAATGGAACAAGCGCAGGCCCTGGAGAAATAATGCGAAGCCCGAACTGTGCGGCTATAGAGTGGCCAAACCCCGTTGCTCCGAGATTCGGATATGAAAGTCCGCCGGTTGCTACAACAAGGGATTCTGATTCAATCACTCCTGAATTTGTTTTTATAATAAACTTTCTGTTCTTTGTAATCTCTTGAATTTTGCAGTTCAAACGGATTCTAACGCTGGCAGAGTTACACTCATCTAAGAGCATATCGACAATCTGCCGTGAACTTCCATTGCAGAACATCTGCCCGTCCTCTTTTTCGTTATAACTGATACGGTGTTTTTTAACGAGTGCAATAAAATCCTGCGGAGTAAATCTGGCAAGGGCGGATTTGCAGAAATGGGGGTTTGCCGAGATGTAATTTTCAGCCTGAATGTTCAGATTGGTAAAATTGCATCTGCCTCCGCCTGAGACAAGAATCTTTTGCCCGATTTTTGAGGCGTGGTCAAGAATAATAACCGGCCTGCCGAGCTTTCCCGCTTCAATAGCGCACATCAGACCCGCAGCCCCCGCGCCTATAATAATTACATCACTCTTCATTCACCGATATATTACAATAATTCGTGATGGGAACCGTATTTATCGTTTTTAGGTCATTTATCTTTCCCTATCCGAACCAAATCATCTAACATCATCATACTTTTCGCGTAATCCCGCCAGTTTAGACCTGTAGGCTTCGGCATCGCCGTAATCAGTGAAGAGATGATAGCGTGAATGCCGCCGAGCGTTTCCGGAGGCGTGCTTGATCGGGCACCAGTACTGTTCCGTTCTCGCGGCTATTTCAGTTGCATACGATACAAGGCCATTGTAGTAGCTGCAATAATCACAGCCCAGCTTTTCCATAAAGTTCAGGTACTTTAAATAATGCCTGTCAAGAATAATATGGTCGCTGCGTATGACTTTAGGTATTTTGTATACAGGGAAACATATCGCCTGGTATATCCAGAGAGAGAGGTCGAGTATGACAGCCGGAATGATCATTAAGTATATTACAGGAGTTGACACTGCAGTTAGGAAAGACGACCTGATGAAATAAAGGAACAATGAAGTTGAAAGTTTTTTATGTATCTCTGCTATCTCTTTTTCAAATATAACCTTGCCTTTTGTGACCTTGTATTTTAATTCCTCTTCCCTGCGCTTCATTTCCTCCTGAACGCTATGCTCCAGTTCCCTTATTTCTTCCAGAATATCATTAAGCCGGTTGTTCATAATCCCTCCTCCAGTATTTGTTGTCATGACTTTAACATATATTGGAGGCAGTTCCATAAGAAAACATGCATAACGTGGAATTACCGGAATGTCAAGGGCTTAAAATTTATTCTTTTCTTATCTTAGGCCTTTTGTTAGCATCAAGCACTTTTTTGCGCAACCTGATGGACTGGGGCGTAACCTCAACAAGCTCATCTTCCTTGATAAACTCAATTGCCTGCTCAAGGCTCATGAGGCGGGGCGGAATAAGCTGCAGCGCCTCATCTGCGTTTGACGCCCTGATATTGGTGAGTTTCTTTTCCTTGATAACATTCACGTCAAGGTCATTGTAGCGCGAGTTCTCGCCGATAATCATGCCTTCATAAACAGGAGTGTTTTCTTTTATAAAAAGGACTCCGCGCGGCTGGAGATGGAACAGCGCATAGATTGTAGATTTCCCCTCCCTGTCTGAGACGAGTGCGCCTGTCTGTCTCTTTGTGATCACGCCCTGCCACGGCTCATAGCCGTCGAAAAGGTGATTTAGAAGTCCTGTCCCTCTTGTGTCTGTGAGAAACTGCGACCTGAAACCTATAAGCCCGCGTGAGGGTATCCTGAACTCAAGCCTTACCCTTCCGTAGCCGTTGTTCTGCATCTTCCGCGTCTCATGCCAACCTGCTGGGTCACTACCCCGACATATTCCTCAGGCACGTCTATGACAAGTATCTCCATCGGCTCATGGACAATACCCTTAATAGTTTTTGTGATTGTCTCAGGCATAGAGACTGCGAGTTCATATCCCTCTCTTCTCATCATCTCTATAATGATGGCGAGCTGGAGTTCTCCCCTTCCCATGACCGTAAAAGAATCGGTTCCTGAGAAATCAACTCTTATGGCAACGTTGTATAGAAGCTCTTTTTCGAGCCTATCACGAAGATTTCTTGATGTAACATAGTTACCTTCCTTTCCCGCAAAAGGAGAAGTATTGACCTGAAAGACTATGGAGATGGTAGGCTCATCAACAGTAATACGCGGCAGCGGCATTGGTGTTTCAGCGCTTGTGATCGTATCGCCAATGGTTATTCCCTCTATACCCGAAAGCGCTACGATGTCTCCTGCGCGGGCTTCTTTCGCTGCCATACGTTCGAGCCCCTGAAAGGTGTAGAGGGACGTGACCTTTGTCTTTGTTGTTTCGTCCTCTCCCTTGACCATTGCAACCATGTCGCCTACTTTCACTGTACCTGAGAATATTCTGCCTATTGCGAGCCTGCCCACATAATCATCATAGGCGATGTTAGTAACAAGAAGCTGCAGAATATCACTGCTGTTATCCTCAGGAGCCGGAATGGTTTTTAATATCGTATTAAAAAGAGGCTTAAGGTCTGCCGCCTCATCAGACTCGTTAATTTTTGCAGTGCCTTTCTTGGCATTTGTATACAGCACAGGAAATTCAAGCTGTTCTTCAGTTGCATCAAGGTCTATAAAGAGATCATAGACTTCGTTCATTACCTCCTGAATCCTGGCGTCTGCCCTGTCTATCTTGTTGATGACAAGAATCGGAGGAAGTCCGAGTTCAAGCGCTTTTTTAAGAACAAAGCGCGTCTGCGGAAGCGGCCCCTCGGATGCATCGACAAGAAGCAGCACCCCGTCAACCATCTTTAATGTCCGCTCAACCTCTCCGCCGAAATCCGCATGCCCCGGAGTGTCAACTATATTTATCTTCACGCCGTTATACTCAACCGCCGCATTTTTTGCCATGATTGTGATTCCACGCTCGCGCTCAAGGTCAATAGAGTCCATAACGCGCTCCTGTACTTTTTCGGGAGTGCGGAAGATTCCCGCCTGCTTCAGCATACCGTCGACAAGGGTAGTCTTCCCGTGGTCAACATGGGCGATAATCGCAATATTTCTGATGTCCTCACGTCTAATTTGCATTCAATTCTCCATTTGATATTCTTTGGTTGCTGCAGGGAAATGGCCTCCGGCAACGTCCGTTGTTCCGCAGGGTTATATTATAACCGAATCATCGCAACAAAAGATAGTTTAGAAGGAACAGTGCCGGAGCAATAAAAAACAAAGGCGCGCATTTAGGAGATATCAATTTTTTCAGATAAAAATGTTACACTACCGCTAATATGGGAAGGGCAAGAATTCTTCTCGTGGAAGACAGCAGATCCCAGGCAAAAGCTGCCAAGGATTTTCTGGAGAAAAACGGCTATGAGGTTATACTGGCTAAAAACGGTAAAACCGCCATCAAGACAGTAAAGACCGCTCGTGTTGACATCATACTGTTGGACCTCGTCTTGCCGGACATGAACGGCAATGAGGTATGCCGCTGGCTGAAGCTGAATGAGGACACCAAGGAAATTCCCATAATCATGCTTACAGTCAAAGGGGAAGTGGCAGACAAGGTTGCCGGACTTAAGGCTGGCGCCGATGATTATCTCCCGAAACCCTATAACAATGTGGAACTTAACGCAAGGATATACGCATGTCTCAGAACAAAGGCATTGCAGGATGGATTAAAGCAGAAAAATCTCCAGCTTCAGAACCTGTTAAAACAGGTTGAGATTATGGCAATTACAGACCAGTTGACAGGCATCTATAATAGAAGACAGGTGGAAACCATCCTGCAAAAAGAATTCAAAACAGCAAGCAGATACAAAACCCCTATCAGCTGCATGATAATAGATATAGACCATTTTAAGGCTGTCAATGACGCTTTCGGCCATCATACCGGCGATGCCGTACTTAAAGAGATAGCAAAATTAATTATGGAAAGCGCAAGGGAAGCGGATATTGTTGCAAGATGGGGCGGCGATGAATTCATCGTAATTTTACCACAGACGAAAAAAGAAGAAGCCCTACAAGCTGCATCAAGAATAGTTAAGGCCATCTCAGAGCACGATTTTCAGGATAGTCCTAATGAACGGATTACCGTCAGCATCGGCGTTACGAGCATACCCCATCCCTCATTAAATATAGATACAGAAGAGAAACTTATTCATACGGCAGACTGCGCCCTTTACGAGGCCAAGAGAAATGGCCGCAGAATAGAGAGTATTTGAAGTCAAAAAAATGTATCTGAACGGACTTTGCTTTATCACTGGCAGAAAAGGCTGCTGCCTAACTCTAAAGGAAATTGTCACTTTTGCGCTTAGGGCTGGTGTCAGATGTATACAGTACAGAGAAAAAGATAAAGCGCGCAGGGAGATCTACAGAGAGGCATTGATATTAAGAAAACTGACAACTGAATTCAACGCCATATTTGTAGTAAATGATCATGCTGACATTGCCCTTGCAGTAAATGCAGACGGCGTTCATCTCGGGCAGTCTGACCTGCCTTTAAAAGAGGCGCGAAAGGTTCTCGGAAAGGGGAAAATAATAGGCATATCTACGCACAGCATTGAGCAGGCAATTGAGGCTGAACAGGGAGGAGCAAGCTATATAGGCTTTGGACCGATATTTCATACAAAGACAAAAGATGCAGGCGAGCCGAAAGGCATCAAAATGCTGAAGGAAGCAAAGAGACACATAAAAATTCCAGTTATTGCCATCGGCGGGATTAACGCTGAAAATCTCCAATCAGTTATTGATTCAGGCGCTGATGCAGTCGCTGTTTCAGCCGGAATCATTCAGGGCGATATAGCTGATAACGCAATCCGCTTTTTAGATATCCTGAAAAAATAGCCCGAACAAATGCGATGCTCAAAAAAATACTTGACAGGCCAATCCGGCATGTGTTATTAATATTGATAATTATTATCATTAATTGGGAGAGGGATGAACAGAGAAGAGGCAAAAAACATCTTTACGGACTTTCTAAAGAAAAAGGAATTAAGGAATACATGGCAAAGGCTGAATATCCTTGATGCATTCCTTTCTTCCGGCGGGCATATCACTGCTGATGAGTTGCATAATGCGGTGAAAAGAAAACATCCTGACATAGGCTTTGCTACGGTGTGCCGCAATCTGAAACTGATGTGTGAATGCGGCCTGGCTGACGAAATAAAGATCGGGAACAAAAAAACAAGATATGAGCAAAAATTCGGGCACAGGCATCACGATCATCTTATCTGCCAGAAATGTGGCAGGTTCATAGAAATTCATGATGATAGGATCGAAAAACTCCAGCTCAGACTTGCCGAGACAAATGACTTTATTCCGCAGCGGCATAAATTGGAAATATACGGCTTGTGCAAGAAGTGTAAATAATTTTTTTGGCTATTAGATGATAATGAATATCAATACTATAAAATTAAACGGGGTCCGAAGGGTGGCGGCAACAGGCTCTCATTTCCTCTCAGTTGGATCTGTTGTAAAACTAATAATAAAGATGGAGGTCAAAAAAATGAAAAGGATAGTGATTACTGCATTAGGCTCAGCGCTAGTATTGATGTCTGCTGGGGCGCATGCGGAAGATATAGGTTATAAGACCCATATCAAGCCTTTATTTGATGCAAAGTGCTCAGTTTGTCACGGTACAGGGTCGCCTCAACTGCCGGAGTTCAAGAAGGACAAAAAAAAGCATACAGGAATGATGAAGGGACCGAGAATGGACAGTTACTTGCACCTTATCGGCTTTATCGGATGGCCGGATACGGGCGCTGTAATGAGAAGGCTTGACGACGGCAAGAACACGAAAGACGGCAAGCCGGGAAACATGTATCAGTACCTCGGCTCAACAGATGAGGAGAAACAGCAGAACCTAAAGCTCTTCAAGGATTGGGTGGGCAATTGGACGCTTAAGAAGTGGAAGGATGTCACAAAGGAAGAACTGGACGGAATAAAAGTTAAATACTAAAAAATCCGGGCAGAGATTTAACCTGCCCTGATTTTTTGGCTATTAGATGATAATGAATATCAATATTGAAAGGAGTCAACATGTGCGTAGCGGTAATCGGAGGAATGGACAGGCTTGAGAGAAATTATATCACCGAGGCGGAGAAACTCGGGATTGATCTCAGGGTATTCACAAAATCAGCAGCAGGAATGGCGTCAAAAATCAGGAATGTGGATGCGCTGGTAATCTTTACCAACAAGGTATCCCATAAGGCAAAAAGGGAAGCAATGAATGTAGCCAAGGCGAAGAATATTCCTGTCTTTATGCATCACTCATGCGGAATATGCACCTTGCGGGATTGTTTGAATTGTCTAAAAAAAGGAGGAGCGAAGAGTGCTTAAGAGGATGATTTTTGTTTTGGCTGCGATGGTAGTTATGTCAGGTTTTTCTGCTGCGCAGGCAGGGGAAGGCGACGCAATACTGAAAATCTTAGTGAAGAAGGGGATTATCACCGAACAGGAATACAACGCGATTAAAGAAGAGTTGAAAGCAGAGCCTCAAAAGGCGCAGTTAAAAGAAGAGATTAAAAAAGAGGTAATGGATGAGGTAGCCAAAAAAAATGAAGGAGACAAGAAGAATGAAGAAGGGCTTCCTGAATGGACTAAGAAGATAAAACTCTCAGGACTTTTAGAGGGAGAATACCGCTGGAAAAAGTACAGGGATATTTCCGATAAGAACTCTGATTCCACGTCAGACCTGTACCTGAGAAGACTTGAGTTGGGCATAGAGGCGGAACTTACAGACTGGATAAAGGCAAATACAGTTTTGAACTCTGAGTGGATAGGAGACGGCGTCAACAATGGCGATGAAAAGATAACCGTTGATGAGGCAACAATAACCCTTCAGAAGGAAAAGTTTCCTCTTTATCTTGTCATGGGCAAAAGGCCCCAGCCCTTCGGCGTATTTGAGAACCATCTCATAACCGACCCGATGACCCAGGATGCCTATGAGACCAAAAAAGTAGGGATTACAGCCGGGTATACAGGCCCTCTCGGCCTCGATGTGTCAGCTACTGTTTACAAGGGCGAAGAGCAGATGGATCACCTTGTCGCTTCGGGGTTGTTTGGAGCAACCAGAGACGGCGCAACCGACGATGACGTGGGCTCATTTATCCTGTCAGCCTCAATATCCCCTGTTAAAGATCATCTGAAGTTTTTCGCCAGCTATCTTTCGGAGCCCGGAAGGGGAAGCAGGAATGATACGGCAAGTTTAGGCGTCAGTGCCGGCATTCCCGGACTGAAGAATCTCAGGTTTGATAGTGAATATATGAAGGCTCTTAAAAGAGAAAGGTATTCGGGATTCACTGAGGCGTTCAAGGAGGGCGTATTCTCTATAACAGGGTCGTATGTATTCAACACGAGGGAGAGACACGAGCAGATAGGCGGAGCGGAGTTGAAAGAGCAAAAAGCACATGTGACAGAAGAGCCCATAGAACTGGCATTAAGGTTTGAGCGCTTTGACGACGATGAACTGGCAGAGAAGACTTCTTCATGGTCGGCAAAGAACAGATATAGTCTCGGTGCAAGATACTCGTTTTACCGCGATGAAAAGAAAGACGTTACAGCGTATGTCGGCACTGAATTCAGGTATACAAATTATAGGCTCCACAGCAGCCTGACAAATACAAGGGTGGATAACAATAAGGAGATGTTCCTGAAACTCGGACTGAGCTTCTAAAGATACGATATGACAGAAACACACAAAAAAGGAGGGCATAGCGCTATGGCTCCGCTTGGGCTTTTAAGCAAAGGTGAACAGGCTGAGATTGTGGAGATAAAAGGACAAAAAGGCTGCGCTCATGGAAGCAGCAAGAATCAGCTGTGCCATGCAGAGGATATGGGGCTGCGCGTCGGCAAGATGATTGAAATGCTGAACAATGAGGGCCGCGGCCCGATTCTCTTAAAAGTAGACGAATCAAGGATTGCCATCGGAAGAGGAATGGCAATGAAGATAATGGTAAGGAGGAAAAAGTAATGAATTTGGCGATGTTGAAACCCGGAGAACGGGGAAAAATAACGCACATAGGGGCAATAGGCTCATTAAAGAGAAGGCTTATGGATATGGGAGTGCTTGTGGGAGAAGACATCAAAGTAGAAAAGGTTGCGCCTCTCGGCGATCCTATTGAAGTGACTATTAAGAATTACAATCTATCTTTGCGGAAGAAAGAGGCGCAGGGTATAGAGGTGGAGGCAATAAAATGAGTTTAGAGTTGAAAGTTCAAAGTTCAAAGTTAAATACAAAAATAGACAGCGAAACTCCTACGAGAAAAAAGACAATTAACGTTGCAGTTGCCGGAAATCCCAATTCAGGAAAGTCAACTCTGATAAACGCAATTGCAGGCACAAGGCTTCATGTCGGCAACTGGCCAGGTGTTACTGTTGAAAAAAAAGAGGCGATATTTGAATACGAAGAAACAAATATCAAACTGGTTGACCTTCCCGGCACGTACAGCCTCAGTCCTTACACACAGGAGGAGATCATTGCAAGGGATTATCTTGTCCACGAGAAGCCCGATGCAATTATTAATGTAGTTGATGCAACAAACCTTGAGAGGAATCTGTACCTGACAGTGCAGCTATTAGAACTCGGCATTCCTGTTGTAATGGCTTTGAATATCCATGACGAGGCAGTAAGCAAGGGTTATAAAATTGACATAAAGACTATGGAAGATATACTCGGCATTGAGGTCATTCCCACAGTAGCCACCAAAAAAACAGGGTTGAGCGATCTTTTAAGAGCGGTCACAAATAACACATCAGGACATCATCCGAAGAAGCTTAATTACAGCAGCGACATCGAAGCCGCCGCATCGACGGTGGAGAAGCAGATAAAAAACAACTACCCGCAGCTTTTGAAAAAGTTTCCATTGAGATGGCTTGTCTTCAAACTTATGGAGGAAGACAGCCATGCGATGGAAGAGATTAATATTGGCGATAACTCTTTTATAGAGGAAGCGACAAAACATCTCAAAAAGGCGCACGGCGATGATGTTGAATCCATCATGGCCGACGAAAGGTATGCATTGGCATCCGGGCTTACCCATGAAGTCTTAAAAAAGCCTGAATTCAGGAAAATGGAGATGACAGAGAAAATTGATAAAATCGTTTTGAACAGATTTCTGGGCATTCCGATATTCCTTGCTGCCATGTGGGTTGTTTTTAAGCTCACCTTCGATTTTTCCGCACCATTTGCCGATTGGATAGATGCCATGACAACGGGACCATTTAAGAGATGGGCTGAGGCAATACTTGGTTTCATTCATGCGCCTGAATGGACAGTCTCGCTTGCAACCGACGGGGTTATCGCAGGGGTTGGGTTTGTCATAGTGTTTGTCCCTGTGATTTTTGCCATGATGTTCTTCATCACCTTCCTTGAGGGAAGCGGGTATATGGCAAGGGCTGCGTTTGTTATGGACAGGGCCATGCATGCCATAGGCCTGCATGGTAAATCATTCATACCCATGCTCCTCGGATTCGGGTGCAATGTGCCTGCTGTCTATGCAACGAGGACGCTTGAGAATCCGAGAGATAAGGCGCTCACAGCCTTGCTCATACCTCTCATGTCCTGCGGTGCAAGGGCTCCGGTATATGTGGTCTTTATCGGAGCTTTTTTTACTGCCTATGCAGGATCTGTTCTATGGTCCTTGTATGTAATGGGAATTGCGCTTGCGGTTCTTATTGGGATTATATTCAAAAAAACCCTCTTTAAAGGCGAATCTCCCATGTTCATAATGGAACTGCCCCCGTACAGGATGCCTTCGTTCAGAACCCTCATGATCCATACGTGGGAAAAAGGAAAACACTTTCTCATAAAGGCAGGAACATATATACTTGCTGTCTCTATACTTGTCTGGTTTCTCCTGAATCTGCCTTGGGGAGTTGAGCATAAGAAAGACTCTTATCTCGGCAAAATGGGACAGGTCATTGCCCCTGCATTAGAGCCTATCGGGTTTGGAAATTGGGAGGCTGCTTCATCACTTATATCGGGATTGATTGCCAAAGAGATAGTTGTGGGCACAATGAGTGAAATTTATGTCCAGAAAAAAGATGAAAAGAAAGAGCAGCCTGCATTAACAGATGACCTGAAAGAAATGGGTACGTCTTTTGCAAATGCTGTTAAGGATTCCGCGTCAAATGTGATTTCCACTTTTGGAATTGCGAGCATGAGCAGCGAGGAATCAACTGAAGAAAAGGAGGAACGCTCGCCTCTCAGGGATGTAATAAAGAATAAATTTACACCGCTCTCTGCATATGCCTTTATTACCTTCGTCCTGCTCTATATGCCGTGCGTTGTGGTTGCCATAGCCATGCGGCAGGAGTTCGGCACATGGAAGTGGTTTGGGATAGCCTTTGCATATCAGATGGCGCTGGCATGGGTTGTGGCATTTGCAATTTATCAGGGGGGAAGGTTGTTAGGCTTAGGATAAATTTAATACAGCAGGCACGCTGTATTGCTGTATTAATGAATAAAAAGAGGAGGTTAAAATGGGATTTGTTGATATTCTATTGATGGGATTAATTATTGCAGGAGCGGTATATCTTTTATACCGTTCCCTGTGGAAGAAGAAAGGGCATTGCACGGGCTGCGATTCAGGGACATGCAATACAAAGAAGAAATTTAATCCAAAAGACTGCTAAAATAAAAAATGTCGACATTGACATTCGGTTTGGCGCAGAAAAATAATACGCTGTACAAATGGGCTTCACTATTAGCTCTGATTACTATTTTTTACAACATCCTTGAGGGGATTGTCTCTGTCTACTTCGGGCTTGAAGATGGAACCATTGCTCTGTTCGGTTTTGGTCTGGATTCCTTCGTTGAGGTAATCTCAGGCGTCGGGATATGGCACATGGTTAGAAGGTTGAGACAAAACGGCAATGAGAATCCTGACATATTTGAAAGACAGGCACTGAGGATTACAGGGGTGGCATTTTATCTCCTCACTACGGGATTAATAGTTACATCCGCAGTAAATCTATATCAGGGACATAAGCCTGAAACTACTTTATGGGGCATCATAATATCAGTTGTCTCAATCCTTACTATGTGGGCATTGATCCATTATAAGATTAAAGTCGGTAGACAGCTTAATTCCCATGCAATACTGGCAGACGCCGCTTGCACAAAGGTTTGCATCCAGCTTTCTTTAATCCTTCTTTTAGCAAGCGCAGGTTATGAACTTACAGGGATTGGAGGCATTGATTCAATTGGCGCGGCAGGCATTGCATGGCTTTCGTTCAGAGAAGGCCGTGAGGCATTTCACAAAGCAGCAGGCAAGGCATGCGGCTGTCAGATTGCATGCAATTGAACCTGCCTTGTAAAAAATAACTTTACTTGTGTAAAATTACTAAAAATTCAGTGCAGTGGAGGTCCGGATTATGAAAAAATCAGCAATCTTATTGTTGTCACTATTAATGCTTGCCTTGATATCTTACGGTTGCGGTAAAAAAGAAGACGTTATAAAAATCGGCGTTGCAGGGCCGATGACAGGCGATCAGGCAAAGATGGGAACCGATTTTAAAAACGGCGTCACACTTGCAGTTGAAGAATGGAATGCCAGGGGCGGCGTGCTCGGCAAGAAGATTAAAATAATGGTTGAGGACGACCAGCATGAACCCAAGCAAGCGGTTTCTATTGCAAACAAGATTGTGAATGCAGGCGCAGTTGGAATAATCGGACATTTCAACTCAAGCTGTTCAATCCCGGCCTCAGATGTATATAACAGGGCAGGAATTCCTATGATTTCCCCCGGCTCAACAAATCCTAAGCTAACAGAAAAAGGATACAAAGGCATATCCAGGGTATGCGGAAGGGATGACCAGCAGGGAAAAGTCGGAGCTGAATTTGTAATAAACAAACTCAAGCTTAAGAAGATTGCAATAATCCATGACAAAACAACATACGGTCAGGGCCTTGCGGATGAGTTCAAGAAATTCATAACAGGCAAAGTTGAAGTTGTCTATTACAGCGGAATCATACAAGGTGATAAGGACTTTAAAACAGTCCTCACGGCAATGAAAGACAAAAAACCTGAACTCATATACTTCGGGGGCATATATCCGGAAGCAGGGCTTCTTGTAAGGCAGGCAAAAGAACTCGGAATTAATGTCCCGCTAATGAGCGGTGACGGCACAATAGACCCAAAGTTCATAGAGATTGCAGGCGCAAAAGCAGCAGAAGGCGCTTACCTTACATTCAGCCCTGATGCAAGAAAGATCCCGACTGCAAAAATGTTTATTGACGCTTACGAGAAAAAGTTCGGAGAGATAGGGCCCTATTCCATATATGCATACGATGCGGCAAATGTAATGCTTACAGCGATAAAAGAGGCAGGAACAAAAGACGGCAAGGCTATTATTGAGAAACTTCACTCAATGGAATTTAACGGTGCAGTCGGCAAAATAAAATTTGATAATAAAGGCGATGTAACAGTTGCGCCTTATGTCGTCTGGATTACAAAAAACGGGAAGTTTGAGGAGTACTGGAAACCGTAAACACGGTTCTGGGCATGACATCCTCTGGCTCATTACAGAAATTGTATTTCTCCCCGTTTTATTCTATATTGAGAAAAAAGGCTTGTTAATTTGTGGTTTTTAGAATTCAATGCTTGATTTCTACGATAAAAGGCTTCAACAGCTAAATACTCTCATAGAGATAACCGGAATCATCAATTCATCTCTTGACACCTCTGTAATCAGAAAAAAAGTCATTGAGGCGGCTACAAGGCTGCTTGATACGGAGGCAGGCAGCCTCTTGCTCTTAGACCAGAAGACAGGCGAACTTTTCTTTGAGGTAGCTCTTGGCGAGAAGGGCGATAAACTGAAACCTGTCAGGCTTCAAAAGGGGGTTGGCATTGCCGGCTGGGTTGCCCAGCACGGAAAACCGGTTATTACAAATGATGCCTCCTCAGAGCCAAGATTTTTCAAGGGCGCCGACAATATAAGCGGATTCATAACAAAGAACATGGTTTGTGTGCCTGTGAGAACAAAAGAAAAGATTATTGGTGTTCTTCAGGCAATAAACAAAAATAACGGCGTATTTGAGTACGACGATATGGTAATTCTATATGCGTTTGCAAATCAGGTAGCGATAGCTATAGAAAATGCCCGATTATATCAGGATTCCATAACCGACGGCCTTACGGGATTATTTCATCACAAGTACTTTGAGTTAAGGCTAAAGGAAGAACTGGACCGCTCAAAGCGGTATAAACATCCGTTAACGCTTATCATGATAGACATAGATTTCTTCAAAAAGGTGAACGATACTTACGGCCATCTTGCAGGTGACAAGGTTCTTGAAGGAATAGCTGCATTACTGAAGGAGAATACAAGATTAAGCGATATCGTTGCAAGATACGGCGGAGAGGAATTCGCTGTAGTACTGCCCCACATTTCATACAAAAACGCCTTAATTGTTGGTGAGAGATTAAGAAAATCTGTGGAAGATACTGATTTTCAGGGAGTCAGGGTTACTATAAGCATTGGAATGGGTTATTTCAATGGAGATAATATAGATTTTGCCTATAAAGAGTTTGTAGACCTGACAGATAAAGCGCTATATAAAGCAAAAAACAGCGGAAGAAACAATGTAACATTAATAGAATGCAAATAATTTATTGATAGCTTCTTTCAGAAATAAAAAATAGTGATTGAATAATTATTCCTTATACCCTACAACGGATATCCCTGCTTCGTCTGCCTCTTTTATAATCTTCTTACGCTGAAGGAGTATGCTCTTGCCTGCCTCTATTGCAAGGACACGGGCATTTACTTCTATCATGGACTTAAGCGTGTTCATTCCCACAACGGGCACATCAAACCTCATATCCTGCTTGGGCTTTGCAACCTTAATAACAACTGCGCCTTCTCCTGCAAGCTTGCCGCCCCTGAGAATCGCCTCATCTGTTCCCTCTATCGCCTCAACAGCCATAACAGCCTGATCTTTCACAACAACAGTCTGCCCTATGTCCAGACGCCCTATTTCTTTTGCCATCTTCCAGCCGAAGGCAATGTCCTTCCATTCGTTTTCAGAAAGCCTTGCTTCTGTTAGAATTCCTTCCGGCGTCATGAGAGATGAACTGAAATCAGTTGTGTTAAGGAGTTTGATGCCGTCTTTATCAAGTTCCTTTGCAATCGCAAGGAGTATGGAATCATCGCTTTTGTCTTTAAGGGAAAAAAGCAGTTTCACTGTCCTTAAGTCCGGGATTATTTTGCTTTTATAGAGCAGAGACTTGGGCACCTTCCCTGCCATCACAGCCTCTTTAATGTGGTTCTTCTTGAGGGTGTCTATTATCTCGCCGAGCTTGCCTACGCTTATTCTATTTACACTGTCAACATGGTCTGAAAGATTCTTGTCTGCCAGAGGTTCAAGAGCAATGGCAAAGACACGGTATCCCTTCTCCCTTGCCTCTTCAGCAACAAGCTTCGGCAGTTCACCCATTCCCGCAATCAATCCAAGTGTTTTCATCGTACTTCATGATGCACGATGCATGATTCATGATGTCTTTTATCCTGCATCTTGTATCCTGCATCCCGTATCATCTTCACCTGCATATTCCCCTTGTATTCTTCTCTATGAATTCCACAAGAATCCTTATCTCTTTTGAATTCGGGAATTCTTTATGCACTTTTTTTATCGCCTCCTTCAGGGTATGTTTTTCCCTGAAGAGTATCTTATATGCCTTTTTAAGTTCGGCAATCACTGAATCAGAAAAACCCTGCCTCTTAAGCCCGATGGAATTAAGTCCAAAGAGCTTTGCCCTTGGGCCCGATGCCATCATATAGGGGGATATGTCCTGTCCGACTCCACTGAAGCCCCCTACCATCGCATACGTCCCTATCCTCGCAAACTGGTGTATTGCGACTATTCCTCCTATCACAGCATAGTCCTCGATAATGACATGCCCGGCAAGTGTAGCAAGGTTTGCCATCACAACATTATTCCCCACCTTGCAGTCATGCGCTATGTGGACATAAGCCATCAGGAAATTATTATTCCCAATCTCAGTTATCCCGTCTCCGCCGACTGACGCCCTGTGGACTGTCACATATTCCCTGATAATGTTATTGCTTCCTATTTTTACGCTTGTTTTTTCATCTTTGTATTTAATGTCCTGCGGCGGAAGCCCGATGCCTGCAAAAGGATGTATTGTGCAGTTTTCGCCAATCTCTGTATTGCCTTCTATTATTACATTTGATATTAACCTTGTCCCTTTCTTCAATCTGGCGCCCTCGCCTACAATGCAGAAAGGGCCTATCTGCACCCCTTCATCTATTGATGCCTTTGAATCTATGATTGCCGTTTTATGTATTCCGGTCTCCATTATTTCTCCTTTTCGCCTCGGCGAATCTCTGATGCCATGACCATTGCCGTAAATTCTGACTCCGACACAACCTTCTCATCAACAAGAGCCTGTCCGGAAAATCTCCATACATTGCCTCTCTGCTGAAGCACTTTAATCTCGATCTTTACCTGATCCCCTGGCACAACAGGTCTCCTGAACTTTGCCTTTTCTATGCTCATAAAATAAACCGAACTGCCCTGCATTCCTGAACTGAATGCAAGCACACCTGCAAGTTGCGCCATTGCCTCAACAATGAGAACTCCGGGCATTATCGGGTTTCCGGGGAAATGTCCCTGGAAGAAAGGCTCATTAACAGTTACATTTTTTATTCCCACAGCTCTCACGTTAGGCTCCATCTCAATAATCCTGTCTACCATAAGAAAAGGATACCTGTGCGGGATCATGTTTTGTATTCCCATAATATCCATCATCTCTGTTCTCTCCTTTCAATATTTTTTATCATATCTTCAAGTTCTTTTATCCTCTTGCTAAGTTCAGGAAGTTTAGCAAATATTACCATTGACTTGAGCCAGTCCCGGTGGGGAATCATGGGCGAGCCTGAATATATGCCTTTTGTGACATGTCCCATTGCTCCTGACTGCGCTCCTACCATGACGCCGTCATCAATCTTTGCATGGTCGGCAACACCGACCTGCCCGCCGAATACGACATAGTTCCCTATCTCTGTGCTTCCTGCCACACCGGTCTGTGCTGCGATAACAGAGTTTTCTCCGATCTTTACATTGTGTGCAATGTGAACAAGATTATCTATCTTTGTGCCTCTGCCTATTATGGTATTTCCTGTCGTTGCCCTGTCTATTGTGACATTTGCTCCTATCTCAACATCATCTCCGATGATAACGCCTCCTATCTGAGGGATTTTATAATGTATCCCTTTCTCCATCACATAACCAAAACCGTCAGAGCCGATTACAGCGCCTGAATGTATTATGGCCCTGCTGCCTATTTTTACATTCTCCCTTATTGTTACATTGGGATAAATTATGCATTCGTCGCCAACAGAAGAATCCTTACCTATAAACACTCCCGGATATATAACTGTTCTGCTGCCAACTGCCGCGTCGTCAGCGATGAAAGCCATAGGGAAGATAGACACATCTTTGTCTATCTTGGCTTTAGCAGATACATAAGCCCCCTCGCTTATACCGGACGCTATGAATTGCTTTACATAAAAATGCTCAAGAAGCCTTGCGAATGCATACTGCGGGTTTGAAACCTTAAGCTGAGGTTTTTTTATCTCAGGAACGGTCTCTTTTACTATTACCGCTGACGCCTTGCTCTCAATGCATTCACTGATAAGTTTAGCGGTTGAAAGAAATGTTATGTCTCCGTCTTTTGCATCAGATATCCCGGCAGCCCCTTTTATCTCTATATCAGGACCGCCCGCAAGCTCTCCGCCAAGCATCTCCGCGATTTCCCGCAATTTCATTTTAAACCACCCTTTAAACTGTCATGCTGAATTTATTTCAGCATCTCCTTTAGACCCTGAAACAACTTCAGGGTAACAAAACAAAAACAATAGAGAAAGAATACCATATAGGAGATTTGCTTGACAACAAAGATTAAATGCTACTTCTTCTCATATGTATTGCCCTTCCAGAAATCATCCTGTCCCTGCGGGATAAGAATAATATCTCCCTGAGGATAATTACTCGCAGGAGGCTGATAATACTGAGGCGGCTCTCCTATAACAGTATCAGGCTGTGTTGTGACAGGCGGCTGATACGGCTGTTGAATTGATACTTCTCCCCCCGTGCATTTCAGGCTCATTGAGCCTATTTTTCCGTCTCTCTGCGGCCATCCCGCTCCTTCTGCTCCTATAAATTGAATAAACTTGGGCCTCGGATTCAGAGCAGCTAAATCAACAGTGTATGTATGCCATGAGCTCTTACTGACCTTTGTCCCGAAAACAGTCAGGCTCTGCGGCGCAGGGTCAGCATAATAAAAACCATGCCAGAACATCCTTCTTGCCGTGTCATTCGGGTTTTCGCTCAACTGGTTATGGACTGTGCCGTTAATATCTGTATATGACATGAACACAGCAATAGGCGCTTCCCTGCCCTGCCAGCCTGTTCCTGTCAGAGTTTGATAATCAGCCTTCACAGTTGCGCTCAGCACCAATGAACTGCATGAAGACACATCAGCATTTATTGTCTGCATTATCCCTATCCTGTTATTGCCTAAGATGCTCTTGAACCTCACGCCATCACCCGCTGATGTCACCTCTCCTTTGCCGTCAGAGGGTTTATACCATTCGTGTATTGTCCATCCGCCCAGGTTTCTTAACGTGCCATTGGTTATAAGTTCTCTGGCGCCAGTTGTCTGTATAGTAACAGGCGGCTGATACGGCGGCGGGGATATTTGACCAACAAAAACAAAACTGCCATTCCATGAGCCATAGCCTTTGCTTGTTACACCATTGCGGGTGCTCCCTGTATAGGACGACTGTCCCTGTCTAATCTCAATCGTCACAGAACCACCGGCTTGAAATGTGATTAATCCGGCAGAGACCGCTGCAGTACAGATTGATGAATCATTAGTATAGACATCAGTCCCCCACACAGTTGCTGGAGAGCCATTAGGGGAGCAGTTGTATGTGAACTGTTGTCCGTTTTTGCCTCCCTTATCAACAGCCGTTGTATTCCAGCCAACGGGTTGAGCAGAGACGGTAGTGGTCACAGGAGGCTGATAAGGCTGCGTTACAACGGGTGGCTGCGTTACGACAGGCGGCTGATAGGGCTGTGGAGTAACAACCGTAGCTGCGCCTTCGCATTCTATATATTTAAACCCATCGCAGAAACTCTGATTGCATATCTTACCGTCACCCATTACATAAGTCGGAGTAACATGCCCTATGTCATAAGCTATATCCCATGACTTTGCCTTTGCATAACCCATCTCCTGACAGAACCTCGTAGCAGCAGGCTCTTGACAGTTGCTTCCCCATGTAAGACAGATATCAACCCTGTAGCCTTTATATGTTGGATTATAGAAAGTGTTTGGTTTATCCGAAGGTGTACCTTTAGACGTAACCTTTATTGACCTGCTCCTTGCCGCATCCTTGTATCCTCCATGAGGCCAGTTCAAAAACATCCTGAATTCATATTCGCCCGGCTCATTCGGAACAGTAAAGGTAAGTGTTCCGCTGCTCTGTCCTTTTAGATAATACCATTCGCCATATTTTTCATTAGGCGTCCCGGTTTTGTAGAGGCTTATCCAGTCCTGCTGCGCAGGTGAAGATATTCCTGAAAATGTCAGGGTTATTTTCTCGCCAGGTTGTACTACAGCTTGATTGACTGTGATTTGAGCGCAATACGCTAAAGAGGTAAATGCGAAAACAATGAAAATCAAAGCAGTTAGAAAACACATTTTTTTAAACATTTTATTCCCTCCGTCATAGATTCTTTCCTTTTCGTGTAATAGTAAATAGAGATTACGATTCAAGTTTATAGCGGCATGCTTAACGTGTCAAGTGAAAATTCACCATCGTGCAGCACATATACCATAAAGGGGGGAGAGGGGCTTCCGGGGGGACGGAAGCCCCTTTTGGGGGGAAACATCTATATTACTTTTTGAACTGTTTTCCTCATAAATGCAGGCACATCAAGCGGATCTTCATAAGGCATGAGCACCGGTATGTCCTGCTCGCATCTTGCAGACAGAGGCAATGCCGAATAATCAGGCGTAAGGCTCTTTGCAAGAATCCTGTCTGAACCTTTAAAATTTGACGGCTCTTTAACAGGATTCCACTTTTTAACCTGAGGAAGTTCTACCTTCTCTTTCCTTTCCTGAAAACCTGTTGCAATCACAGTTACTCTGACCTCATCTTCGATGTCCGGATTAATCACTGCCCCAAATATTATATTCGCCTCATTATCCGCAAGGTCATAGATAAATCCGGCAGCATCCTGAACAGAACTCTGCGACAGACTAAGGCCTCCAGTAATATTCAGAATAATTCCCTTTGCGCCTTCAGTTGAAGAATCTTCAAGCAGAGGGTTTGAGATAGCCTTTCTTGCTGCTTCAAGCGCTCCTCCGTCTCCTCTTCCAAGACCTATACCCATTACAGCCCTCCCTGCGTCTGCCATTACAGCCTTCACATCGGCAAAATCAAGGTTTATAAGTCCCGGAATTAATATCAAATCCGATATTCCCTGAACAGCCTGCCTGAGGACATCATTCGCCACGGCAAATGACTTTAGCATCGGCGTGCCTTTTTCAACGACAAGCCCTATCCTGTCATTTGGAACAACAATAATGGCGTCAACACAGCTCTGAAGCTCTTTCATGCCTATATCAGCATTGATGCCCCTTTTCCTTCCTTCATAGAAAAACGGTTTTGTAACAATAGCAACTGTAAGTGCGCCTAATTCTCTTGCAACGCTTGCGACAACAGGTGAAGCTCCTGTGCCTGTTCCTCCGCCCATCCCTGCTGTTATAAATACCATGTCTGCGCCTCTGATAGATTCTGCAACAGCCTCCCTGTCTTCAAGAGCTGCCTCCCGGCCTATATCAGGGTTTGAGCCTGCCCCAAGGCCCTTTGTAAGCTCCATGCCTATCTGCACCTTTGCAGTGGCAAGCGAAGTCTCAAGTATCTGGCTGTCGGTGTTAACCGCTATGAATTCAACTCCGTGGAGGTTAGAGGCAATCATATTATTCACGGCATTGCCGCCCGCGCCTCCTACACCTATAACCTTGATGTTTGCTCCCTGCCCTCTCACTTCTTCAATTTCAAACATAAAACACCCCCTTTTTATTTTTAGTTAAAAATTTTAGGACTTGTTTATATTCATATCCTCTGCCTCATTGATCCCGAAAGCGTTCGGGGCTTGCCGCTTAATTCATTCCCGTTAACACCGAACAGATTTCTTACCCATTCCTTCATCCTGTAAAATATCCCGTTGAACATATCTCCATTAATCCCGAAAGCGTTCGGGACAGTCTCTCCATCTATGCTGTGGAGAATAAGGCCTATCCCTGTTGAATACATCGGATTATTCACATTACTCTGAAAGAGAGGCGAGTTTGAAGCGCAGCTTGACTCTATTCCATCGGGCATTCCGATTCTCACCGAAAGTCCCAGATTTGCCTCCATCAACCTGTCAAGCCCTGCAAGAAGGGATGCGCCTCCAGTCAGTATAACTCCGGACAATCCGGGCTCAAGCCCTGAACTGTTCTCTATCTCACGCTTTATCAGCGCTGCAAGTTCCTCACACCTCGGCTGTATAATCTCTGCGATATACCGTTTCGGTATTTTCCTTACCTGTTTGTCTGCGCCTGCAACGTCCATCTCTTCTGCCTCGTCAACCATAGTTGTAACTGCACAGCCGTATTTTTTCTTTATCCTCTCTGCCTCCTGCACAGGGATTCTCAATCCAATGCCGATATCATTCGTAAAATGATTGCCTCCAAGCGCAAGAACCGCTGTGTGCCTGAGGCTTCCGTCTTTATATATCGCGATGTCTGTTGTTCCTCCGCCTATATCAACAAGCGCGGTGCCGAGGTCTTTATCGTCTTCCGTAAGCACCGCAGCTGCAGAGGCAATAGGCTCAAGCACAATATCAATGACATCAACGCCTGCCCTCTCGCAGCACTTAAGAAGATTCTGCACAGACGACACAGCGCCTGTAACTATATGAACCTTTACCTCAAGCCTGACCCCTGCCATGCCCACAGGGTCTTTTATCCCGTCCTGTCCGTCAAGTATGAATTCAGTGGGGATTACATGAAGAACCTCTCTGTCAAGCGGAACATAAACCACGCTCGCTGAATCAATAACGCGTTCAACATCCTGAGGCCTTACTTCTTTCCCTTTTATGCCGACTGCCCCGTAACTCTCAAAACCCTTTATATGCCCTCCGGCAATCCCGACATAAACAGACTTTATCTCAACGCCTGCCATTGCCTCGGCATCTTTTACAGCTTTCTTTATTGAATCAACAGTTGACTCGATATTTATCACAACGCCTTTTCTCAAACCAGTTGACGGCGCCGAACCTATGGCTATAATATCAGTCTTGCCGCCTCTGACCTCGGCAACGATGGCGCATATTTTTGTCGTGCCGACATCAAGCCCGACAACAATATTTCCTTTTCGTCCAAGCGGATCTCTTATTCTCATCTTATGACCTCGTTAATAGGTTTAACTATGACCTTGTTTGCGAATCTGAGATCAATATAATCAACGGGTATTCCTCTCCGCATTATTTCATCTTCAAGCTCAAGCAGCCTCTGAAGTTTCTCCTCATATTCTCCATGCCCGACTTTTACGAGCATGCCGTCAACCTGCATGGAAATATCCTCGGGCCCTGCTCCATGCGGTATTATGATCTCTATGCGATCCTTCACTGCTATGAAACCTTTATCCTTCATTGTCCTTACAAGATTCAACACCTCAGAAAATACACTGCTGTTTTTGAACGGGTCCCCTGAGATTACCGGCAAAAATGGAATGCCTTCTCCCTTTAACTCTTCAAGCCTATTTCCCTTATCATCAATAAAGAATGTGCGGCCGTTCATCTCAAGAAGCGCATAGGGCATTGACTCTTCAATCCTGACCGTAAACTTGTGCGGAAAATCCTTTCTGAAGCTGACTGCCTTTATCCACGGTGATTTCAAAAGCCTTGCCTTAAGTTCTTTTGATGATAACCCCAAAAGGCTCTCATTTCCGTTAATTCCCATTATCGTCTTTAGCTCGCTCTCTGAGATGTGTTTGTTGCCTGAAAACACAATTTCTTTTACCTGGAACAGCGTCCTGCGCGCAGTATCAACGGCATACTTAGCGCCCCAGTATGCGCCTGTTATAAGCAAAACCAGCGCAAACAATTTAAGCAGGCAGCGCCTTTTCTTAGGCCTTGTCGCTGCTCCCTGCTTATTTATCCTTCTGTTATTCCTCATAATGCCTTCTCTGCTCCCTTTCAATAGCGCCTTTAAGAATCTCCTCCACAAGCGCAGGGAAATCAAGCCCTGCTTCCTTTGCAATCTTCGGCAAGAGGCTTGTTTCCGTCATGCCCGGTATTGTGTTAACCTCAAGCACATAGGGATTGCCGTCATTGTCAATCTTCAAATCAACCCTTGTCGCTCCTAAACAGCCGAGCGCTCTGTTCGCAGAAAGCGCAATATCTTTTGCCTTCATATACACCGCTTCATCTATTTGAGGAGGGAGTATATATTCAGTTAAACCTGCCGTGTATTTTGCCTCGTAGCTGTAAAATTCAAGCGATGTCTTTACCTCAACGCCTCCGAGCGCCCTGTCATTGAGAATCCCTATATGAATTTCCCTGCCCTCTATGTATTTTTCTATTATTATCTCGCTGCCACATGAGAACCCTGTCTTGAGAGCGCTTTCGATCTGTCCTTTGTCTCTCACTATGCTCACCCCGACGCTTGACCCTTCACCTGCAGGTTTGACAACCCACGGCATTTCAAAGCTGATAGCTGATAGCTGATAGCTGACAGCCTTCTTATCAAGAACTATGAACGGCGGCACAGGAATTTTGTGATAAAGAAATATCTTCTTTGACGCCGCTTTGTTCATTGCAATCGCCGAAGAAATGACATCAGACCCTGTGTAAGGTATCCCCATTACCTCAAGAAGCCCCTGTATAGAGCCGTCTTCTCCCCAGCCTCCGTGAAGAACAAGAAATGCTATATCAATCTTCTCTTTTTTCAACATCTCGCATATGTTTGACGCAGCATCTATAGCAACAGCGGTATACCCGAGTTTTTTCAGGGCATTGAAAACCGCGCTCCCGCTTCTCAGCGAAACCTCTCTTTCGCTGGATATGCCGCCCATTAAAACGCCTATTTTCTTATTAGTTAACATTTCTCCCCATAATCCTTATCTCCGGCTCAAGCTCTGTGCCGAAAACTTTCATTACCTTTTTTTTTACCTCATCCATAAGTTTCAAAAAATCTGATGCCTTCGCATTGCCTTTATTGATAAAAAAATTTGCATGCATCCGGCTTACTTCCGCATTTCCGATTCGCATTCCCTTGCAGCCTGCTTCATCTATCAGCCTTCCTGCGGATGCGCCTTCAGGATTCTTAAATACGCAGCCTGCAGACATCTCTGACAGAGGCTGTGTCTCACGTTTCCGCTTAAGGAAAGAATTTATCCTTTTTGCTACGTCTTCTTTAACATCCTTTCTCAGCCTCATGTTTGCGCTCAGGATAACAGTATCTTCAGGCAGCTTTGACGCCCTGTATTCAAGCCCGAGTTCTGAGGCGCTCATCTCGTATATCCCCTTATCAGGGTTCGTCATCCTCACGGAGACAAGCATATTTTTTATTGAATAGCCGAAGGCCCCTGCATTCCCTGCAATTGCGCCTCCGACAGAGCCAGGTATGCCAGCAAGGCCTTCGATGCCGGAGTATCCATTTTCTTTTGAAAAACTCACAAGCTTCTGAAGCGGGGTTCCCGACTCGGCAAAAAACATGACCATATCCTTCTCTTCCTTTGCAATGTCACTGCGCCTGAAATTCTTTAATGAAATAACCACTCCATATATCCCTCCGTCTTTCACAAGGATATTAGTGCCTCCGCCGACTGTCACGAAAGGTATGCGTTCTTCATTCAGCGCCGCAAGAATGTTTTCCAGAGACACTGTGTCCTGCGGGCATGCGAAGACATCTGCTTCGCCGCCTATTTGAAGATATGTATGCGCCTTCATAGGCTCCATAAACTTCACCTCACCTGAAAAACTTTCCTGAGATATCATCTTCTGCCACAGGCGTTCATCTACTATGTATTGCTTCTTACCTGCCATCTGACCTGCCCCTTATTCTCTTTAATATCTCCTCGCCGAGTTTCCAGACATCTCCTGCGCCGAGAGTGAAAACCACGTCTCCGCTTTTCAATCTCATAAGAAGATTTTCCATGAGTTTCTCCCTGTCGGGAAAATAAGCGGCATCCTTATGCCCTGTCTTTTTGATGCGTTCAAGCAACGAATTGGAATCAACTCCGCTTATCGGCTTTTCACCTGCAGAATATATATCTGTCAAACAAAGGATGTCAGCTTCAGAAAAACAGGATGTAAACTCATCCATAAGGTCTTTGGTCCTCGTATATCTGTGAGGCTGGAATATAACAAACAATCTCCCTGCACCCTGCCGGGCCAGAAGCCCATCCTTTGCCGCTTTCAGAGTCGCTTTTATTTCCGTGGGATGATGTCCATAGTCATCAAAAACCTTTGTCCCGTTTTCCTCTCCTTTTAATTCAAATCTCCTCTGTATCCCGCTGAATTTTTTCAGGGCCTCTTTTATTACATCAGCCTCTATTTTCAATTCCCTTGCAACAACTATTGCCGCGAGACTGTTGAGGATGTTATGCACACCGGGCACGGGCAGGCTGAAAGCGCCGAGATTCTCACCTTTGTACACGACATCAAAACTCACTGTCATAAACCCTTTTTTTATATCAGCAGCATAAACGTCGGCGTCAGGCGAAAGTCCGTATGTGATATACCTCCTGTGCACGTACGGCAACAGTTTACGAAGCTCCTCATTTTCAATACATACTATTGATACCCCGTAAAACGGGACTTTATTTATGAAGGACAGAAAAGCATCTCTTAATGAATCCATGGTCTTAAAGAAATCCATGTGTTCCCTGTCTATATTCGTGACAACTGCGATGGTCGGGGAAAGCCTGAGGAATGAACCGTCGCTCTCGTCAGCCTCTGCCACAAGGAAATCTCCCTGTCCCAATCTTGCATTGCTTCCCGTTGCCCTGAGTTTTCCTCCTATAACAACCGTTGGGTCAAGGCCGCTGCTTGCAATCACTGTTGCAATTAACGAAGTCGTTGTTGTCTTGCCGTGCGCGCCTGCAACCAGTATCCCGTATTTCAGCCTTGCAAGCTCAGCGAGCATCTCAGCTCTCGGGATTACAGGGATTGCTTTTCTTTTTGCCTCAACCACCTCGGCATTGTCCTTAGAAACAGCAGAGGATATAACCACGACATGGGCATCGTCGACATTTTCCGCTCTGTGCCCGATATATACCTTTATGCCGAGGCTGTTCAGCCTGTTTGTCGTATCAGACGCCTTAACATCCGAGCCTGTAACTTCATAGCCAAGGTTATGAAGGACCTCTGCTATCCCGCTCATCCCTATTCCTCCGATCCCGACAAAGTGGATTATTCTGTATTGTTCAAACATATCCCTTCACCCATTCACCTTTTCTTTATAAGGCTTATCGCAATATCAACTATTCTCTGGGCAGCATCCGCTCTGCCCACGGACCGGCTTTGCTTTTCCATCTCATGCCTCAGATATTTATTCTCGTAAAGCTCCCTGATATGTTTTGCAAGGATTTCTCCTGTTAATTCATGGTCAAGTATCACTCTTGCGGCCTTCATTTCAAGCAGCTTGCCTGCATTAAGCTCCTGATGATGTCCTGCCGCATAGGGATACGGGATTAAGATTGCAGACTTGCCGATAGCGGTGAGTTCAGCAAGGGTTGTTGCGCCTGCCCTTGATATTACGAGGTCTGCAACTGCGTACGCCTCTGCCATCTGATATATAAACGGCGTCACCGTACCCATGAAACCCCACTTCCGGTAAGACTCCCTGACGTGCTCGTAGCCGTTGTCGCCTGTCTGGTGCAAAAACTGTATCTTCTCCTTGAGATCCAGCATATGATTAAAGGAATCCACCACTGCACGGTTTATGTTCCTTGCGCCGGAACTGCCGCCAAAGACGAATAGCGTAAACTTATTCCTGTCAAGCGAAAAGATGTCATAGGCGGCGTCCCTGTTTCCTGTCAGAATGCGAGTCCTGATAGGATTCCCTGTGAAAAATGTCTTTGCCCTCGGGAAAAACGATATACTTTCCTGATACGTTACTCCTACGGCGCCGACAAATTTTCCAAGGAGTTTATTTGCAAGCCCCGGCACAGAATTCTGCTCTACTATCATTGTGGGCATTGACATTATGGATGCCGCAAGCATTGGGCCTACAGACGCATAGCCTCCCACGCCTATCACGATATCAGGAGATACCGCCTTAATAATTCCGTAAGAGTCAACAATTGAAAACAGCATCTTCCATAACGCCCTAATCTTCCTCAGAAGAGATACGCCGACAAAGCCTTCTGCCCTCAGAAATTTTATTGGATACCCTTCACGCGGAATAATCCTCGCCTCAATTCCGTGTTCCGTGCCTATGAATATCACTTCTGTTTTATCCTCTCTTCTTTTTAATTCTTCTGCTATGGCTATGCCCGGGAAAATGTGCCCTCCGGTGCCTCCTCCTGCGATAATCACCCTCATAATTGCAACATGCATGATACATGATGCACAATGCACGATATTTTTATCCTGAATCCTGAATCCTGTATCCTGTATCCTCTAATGTTTATGCCCATATACCGCCCTCAGCGCTTTTTTCCTCATTACCAGTTCTTTTGTCCTGTCAACGACTCTTCTGCTGTCTTCTCCTTTTGAAAGATTAAGCAGAATGCCTACTGCCGCCATATTCACAAGCAGAGCTGAGCCCCCATAACTTATAAACGGCAAAGGAAGCCCCTTTGTCGGGATCATCCCTGTTACAACAGAGAAATTTATCAGCGCCTGAAGCGCAATCATTATTGAAAGGCCAAAAGACAGGTAATATACAAAGCTGTCCTTTGCTTTATTAGTAGTAGCTATCCCTCTCACAAACAACATCACGAACAGCAGAATAATTATCCCTGCGCCTATCAGTCCGAGTTCCTCGCCGACAAGCGAGAAAATAAAATCAGTATGGGTTTCAGGCAAAAACAAAAGCTTCTGTTTACTTTCGCCAAGGCCAACCCCTTTAATGCCTCCGCTGCCGAGGGCAATAAACGATTGTATAAGCTGGAAGCCGCTTCCCTGAGGGTCATCCCACGGATTAAGAAAAGACGTAACGCGCTTCCATCTGTATGGCTCTCTTATAAGCTTTACTACTACAGGGAGCGCAAATACTGCCATGGATAACAGATACCTCAGTTTCATGCCCGAAAAAAACAGCATGGCAAGTGTAATTATGCCGAGGCTTATGGCAGCTCCAAAGTCAGGCTGTTTGAGAAATATGACCTGAAACACAGCCATAATTGCGATAGGCTTTATAAAAGAGACAAAGCTGTCTGTCCTGTAATTATATGCTGACATATATTTAGCGAGGAATATAACCATTGAAAGCTTGACCAGCTCAGACGGCTGAAAGGTTGACGGCCAGAGCCTTAACCATCTTTTTGCTCCGCCTGCCGATATTCCCATTCCCGGGATAAAGACAAGAACAAGAAGCAGAAAGGAAAATATAAGTAAAGGCAGCGCTGTCTTCTTCAGGGCCTCGGGCCTCAATCTGTAAGCGGCAAACATTGCCGCAAATCCGAGCAGCATCGTAAACAGATGCCTCTTAAAATAAAAAAACTGCGTCACATCTTTTTTTGACATGGCAGGGGATACCACCGCCGTTGAACTGTATATCATGAGCGCCCCCAGTCCCAGCAGGAAAAATGTGATTAACAAAAACCATCTGTCATATGTTTTATTCATCTCAGGATAGACCCTTCACAATCTTTTTAAACTGCTCTCCCCTGTCTTTGTAATCCCTGAACATATCAAAACTTGCGCAGGCAGGAGAGAGGAGCACAACATCGCCTTTTGATGCTGATTTTCTGGATATCATCACAGCTTCTTCCAGATTATCCGCAAATATGGTCTCGGTCAGTACGCCAAGAACTTTTTTTATTTTTTCCCTTGCCTCTCCGATGAGAACAAGTTTTTTAACTCTGCTTTTTATGAGAGAACTCAGAAGAGAAAAATCTCCGTCTTTGTCTCTTCCGCCTGCAATCAGGATTACCGGCATTGAAAAACTCTCAAGCGACTTTACCACCGCATCTGCATTCGTGCCTTTTGAGTCATTGATGTAATCCACGCCTTCAAATTCCCTAACAAGTTCAAGACGGTGTTCAAGCCCCTCAAAATCTTTTAAGGCGCTTATAACTGCATCTGCCGAACATCCTGCAAGGAGAGCCATGGCCGAAGCAGCCATGGCATTCTCCAGGTTGTGAACACCTTTAATGTTTATCTCATCAGCATGTATAAGTTGAGAGTTAAGAGTTAAGAGTGAAGAGTTGAAGTTAGAATAAATAACTCCGTCTTTAAAATAGACCCCTTCTACCGCTTTCTTACGGCTGAAAAAATATGCACCAGGTAATCTTGAATCTTGAATCTTGTCTCCTCGGCGACTCGCCTGAGGCGAGCATCTTGAATCGTATAATCTCATCGTTTCTATGTCATCCGCATTAAGGACAAGGAAATCTCCTTCCCTCTGGTTTGCGAATATCTGCGCCTTTGCGTCTTTGTATTTTTCCATTGAGTGGTATCTGTCCATATGGTCAGGCGTGATATTGAGTAGGGATGCGCCGTCAGGCCTGAACATCTCTATAGCCTCAAGCTGAAAACTTGACACCTCGGCGACTATGAAATCAATAGATGCATGATGCATGATGCATGATGCATGATTTATATTATCCTGTATCTTGTATCCTGCATCCTGTATCAGTTTCCCTATCTCCTCTGTCAGGGCATTCCCTATATTTCCTCCCAGAATTGTCCTGAAGCCGCCTTTATTTAGCATCTCATTTAATAGCGTTGTAGTGGTTGATTTTCCGTTTGTTCCTGTTATAGCCAGAAATTTGGGGAATTTTGAACTTTGTCCCGACCAAGTCGGGATGAATTTTGAATTTATCACTTGATATGCAAGTTCAAGTTCGCCGATAATTCTTATTCCCATCTCCTTCGCCTTCTTTAACGAAGCAATATCCGGCGGCACGCCCGGACTCAGCACTATCATATCCACGCCCTGCAGTATGCCGTCAGGATGCCCGCCGAGACTAAGCCTTATTGAAGGCAAAAGCTTTTCAACATATTTCATTAACGCTTCTTTTGGTTTGCTGTCAGTAACCGTCACCTTTGCGCCAAGGCTGGCAAGCAGATTTGAAGCGCCGACACCGCTTTCTGCAAGGCCGAAAACAAGTATATTCTTATCCCTTAGTTCCATACGCCACGTTTCTCGCAATACCTTTATTCTTTGTTTTTTTGCCTTCCTCCGCAGGAACAGCATTTTCTTCTTTACCAGGCCTTGCCCTGTTAATTTTCTTCTTTGATGAAACTCTATCTGATTTTGCGCTTTATTTTTTTGAATATCTCTTTAACTTTGAGCTTTTAACTTTTAACTTTGAACTTTTCTGATAATCCGCCTTTGTAAAATAAACAACCGGCTGCTCACTGCTTGCAATAACAGCAAAACCTCTTGTTTCAAGCCTCTCTGCCTCATTCCATAAAACTTCTCTGCTCTGCGCTCCAAGAAGAGCAACTATCACCATCTCGCCTTCTTTTTCGCCGGCGTACACAAAACAATGCCTTGCCGCTTTCGTATATCCTGTCTTGCCTCCGACTGCTCCGTTATCAGACCATAGAAGTTTGTTCGTATTTTCAAGGGCTATCGTCCTGCCCTGTTCCGTAGATATCTCTGCCTCTTTCTTGCCTATAATCTCTCTAATCACAGGATATTTAAGCGCATACCTCATTATCTTAGAGAGGTCATATGCTGTTGTATGCTGGCCTTTCCCAGGAAGTCCTGTAGTATTTATAAACTTTGTGTTGGATGCTCCGATTGCGACAGCCTTTCTGTTCATAAGCTGCACGAATTTCTTCTCCGAGCCGGCAACAACCTCTGCAAGGGCAAATGCCGCGTCATTTGCCGACCTTATAAGCGCTGCATAAAGCAGAGTTTCTATAGTCAGGGTCTCTCCTGACCTCAGTTTAGTTTCCTTAAGCGAGGGGACATTTGCCGCAGCCTCGCTGATTGTCACTGTATCGCTCATATTAGCCCTGTCAAGGACGACCATGGCTGTCACAAGTTTGGTTGTACTTGCAGGAGGCAGTTTCAGGTTTGGATTTTTTGCAAACAGCACCCTGCCGGTTGAAGCCTCCATAACAACTGCCGACTTTGAGGAAATCTCATCAGCAGAAACAGTGAACAGTGAACAGTGAACAGCAAACAGTGAAACAACTATAAAAAGAAATACTTTTTTATATCTGACTGACGACTGTTTCATGCTCACCTCAGCTTTAATGTTGCAAGGCTCAGAAGAGCCAGCATTATTCCGACTATCCAGAATCTGACTATAACTTTAGGTTCAGGCCATCCCTTGAGTTCAAAGTGATGGTGTATCGGCGCCATCCTGAATATCCTTTTCCCTGTTAACTTGAACGATGCGACCTGAAACACGACCGAGAGCGTCTCTATAACAAAAATTCCTCCCACAACCGCCAGCACTATCTCCTGTTTTGTTATTACGGCAAGCGTTCCGAGCACGCCGCCGAGAGACAGAGAACCGACATCTCCCATAAACACATCCGCCGGATATGAGTTATACCAGAGAAAACCGAGAGATGCCCCCAAAATAGCGCCGCAAAATACAGTCAGCTCTCCTGTGCCGGGGATATAAAGAACCTGCAGGTATTGTGAAAACTTGAAATTGCCGGATATATAAACAAGTATCCCTGTGGCAAGCACCGAAATCCCGACAAGCCCGACAGCAAGGCCGTCTATGCCGTCCGTGAGATTGACTGCATTGGATGAACCTACGATAACAATAATAGAAAACGGCACATAGAACCATCCGAGATCAAAAAGCCATTTTTTAAAGAATGGAATGCTCAGGACATCGTTGTAAGGGTCTTTAGGGTTCATGTAAAGGAACATGCCTATCACTAATGCAAGAAGCACCTGCGCCCCGAATTTATAATATCCGCGCAGCCCCTTTGAGTCTCTCTTTACAACCTTAAGATAATCATCGATAAAGCCTATCGTTCCGAAACCTACAAGAGAAAAAATCATCGTCAGTATATATTTATTGGTAAGGTCGCCCCACAGGAGAACGGTGACAAGTATAGAGATTATTATGAGGACTCCGCCCATCGTGGGTGTCCCTGTCTTGCCAAGATGCGTCTGAGGCCCGTCATCTCTCACCTGTTGCGTTACGCTGAACCTTCCGAGCCTTTTTATAACCTTCGGTCCGAGGATGAATGTAATAAGCATTGCCGTAAGAACTGCAAGCGCGCTCCTGAATGTTATATATCTGAAAACATTCAGCGGTGAAAACCATGTGTTCAGACTGTAAAGAAAATTATAAAGCATTCTCCGCCTCTTTATTTATTTCTAAAACTTTTTCCATCCCCATTCCCCTTGAACCCTTCACAACGATTGTGTCGCCTTCCCTGCACAGCCCTGTCAGTATCCTTCCTGCTTCTTCCGAAGTAGAGACACTAAAGGACTGCCTTCCCGTTTTGACAAACTCGGAATGTGCTATAGCCATCAAAGGCCCGACGCCTATAAATACGTCTATCGGAAGCGCTGACATCCACTCTCCGATTTTTCTGTGCGCCTCCTCTGCATACGCTCCAAGTTCAAGCATATCCCCGAGAACAGCGATAGCCCTTCCTTTCTTCAGCCTTACCAAATCCTTTATCGCCTCTTCCATTGATGAAGGATTTGCATTATATACATCGCTTATAACTGTTGCCCCGAACAATTCTTTAATCTCAAGCCTCATAGGAACGCCTTTAAAAGATTCGAGCCCTGTTTTAATATCACGAAGCTCAGTATCGAATATCTGTCCCACGGCTGCTGCGGCAAGCGCATTATAGACATTAAAAGCCCCCGGGAGATTCAGGTTTACCTCTACACAGTTGCCTTCACCGAAACAAAGCATAAAATCAGAGCCTCTATCTTTAATTCGTATATCTTTTGCAAAAACATCGGCCTTATTCTCTATGCCGAATGTAAGAACTTCACCCTGATATCCTGAAACTCCCTGCATAAGAAAGGCATCATCCGCGCTTACTACAATTTTTTTCACGGTATCAAGGAGTTCAAGCTTTGTATTTCTGACTGCTTCAAGACTCCCGAAACCTTCAAGATGTCCCGGCCCTATGTTTGTAACAACACCGCAATCAGGCGCTGCAATCCCGCACAGTTCTCTTATGTCTCCTGGAGAGCTTGCACCCATTTCAAGAACAATGGCCTCATCGTCAGTACGAAGTTTTATAAGGCTCAGGGGAAGGCCTATATGATTATTGAGATTGCCTGTATTTTTATGAACCCTGTATTTTGTGCTCAGGATTGATGCTGTCAATTCTTTTGTCGTTGTCTTTCCGTTTGTCCCTGTTATGCCTATGACGGGAATATTGCTTCTCATGCGAACATAACGCGCAATATCCTGTAATGCGCTGAGAGTGTTTTTCACATATATTATTGCCTTGCCTTTCAGGTGTTCCGCAGGCGGGAAATTCACCAGCGCTCCGCTTCCTCTTTCAAGCGCCTTATAAATAAAATCGTGCCCGTCAAATCTTACGCCGCGCAATGCAACAAACATCTCTCCATCTCCTATTGTCCGTGAATCTATGGATACGCCCGTAAATGGATGGGAGTTGCCGTTTTTATAGACAATACGCCCGCCTGTTGCATTGATAACATCTTCAACTGTCAAAATCGCCATAATCCCCTTATCGCCTTCTCCGCCATCTCCATGTCGCTGAATTTATGCCTTGCGTCTTTTACCTCCTGATAATCCTCGTGGCCCTTTCCTGCGATCAGCAGTATATCGCCTTCTTCTGCGGTCTCCACCGCCTTTTGAATAGCCTTCTCCCTGTCGGGTTCAATTGTATAATTCATCCTCAATGCGCCCTTCTCTATCTCCTTTATTATCTCCATAGGTTCTTCGCTGCGGGGATTATCAGAGGTTATCAAAACGTAATCGCTCAGTTTTGTTGCTATCGCTGCCATTCGCGGCCTCTTTCCTTTGTCCCTGTTACCGCCGCAGCCAAAGACAGTAATGATTTTTCCCTGGCCCTTTGTCAGTTCTCTGGCAGCGCATATCAGTCTTTCAAGCGCATCCTCTGTGTGAGCATAGTCAACTATGCAGAGAAAATTCTGTCCGAGGTCAACCTTTTGAAATCTTCCCTTTACAGAACCCATCTTCTTTATTCCGCTTATTATCGTATCCCACGGCACATTCAGGCTCACGGCAGCGCCGATAGCAGAGAGTATGTTGTAAACATTGTAAATGCCTATAAGCGGAGACTGAACCTTGTATGTACTGCCGTTGAAATTAATATCAAACATAAGTCCATCAAATGAATTTTTAATATTTACTGCAACAATATCCGCGCCTGTTTCAATGCCGTATGTAAGTAAATTTCCAACTTTTGAATTCCTCAGTTCAGATATCAATCTCCTTCCGTAAATATCGTCAAAATTTATTACAGACGTCCCGCCTTTCAAAAGAAGTTCTTTAAACAACTTTTCCTTTGCCCTGAAATAGTCTTCCATCGTTATATGAAAATCCAGATGGTCCCTTGTAAGATTTGTGAAAACTGCAACGCTGAACCCCGTATAGTCCACCCGCTTCTGCGCAAGAGCATGGGATGATACTTCTGTCACAACATGGGTGCACCCTGCTGAAACCATCTCGTTCAATACAGACTGAAATTCAAGCGCCTCAGGCGTGGTATGAGGGGCGTCATAATGCCTGTCCTTCACAAGATAATCTATAGTGCCTATCAGCCCGGCATCTTTTCCCCATGCCTCAAGGATTGCCTTTATAAGATACGTTGCCGTTGTCTTTCCATTAGTTCCGGTTATGCCGATGACAGTTAACTTGTCAGAGGGCTTCTCGTAAAAATTATTGGAAAGATACGCAAGCGCCTCCCTGCTGTCACTGACTTTGATAGCTGTAAGCTGATAGCTGTCAGCTAAAAGCTTATTCTCATCTTTTTCATACACCACTGCAACTGCGCCTTTCTTGACCGCATCACTGATAAAATCATGGCCGTCACACTTTTCGCCCTTTGCGGCAACAAAGACATCGCCTGCCTTGACCTTCCTTGAGTCATAGGCGATTCCCGTTATCTCAATATCCGTGATGCCTGTCATCTCTTTTATCTCCATATCTTTTATAAGCATCTTCAAATTCATCTATCCCAGCTTTCATCTCCTCTCAACAACCAAAATATTCTTTTCTCCGACATCTTCCCTCGGCACATTAAGATACGAAAGCGCTTGTTTTGCAATCTCTTTAAAAACAGGAGCGGCAATAACCCCTCCGTAAATCTGCCCCTTCGGCTCATAAATAACAACAATCATTGCCATCATGGGATTGTCTGCAGGAACGAACCCGACAAATGAGCCAACATATTTTTCCTTTGAATATCTCTTGGTCCTGGGGTCTATAATCTGCGCTGTCCCTGTTTTGCCTGCAACGTGATTGCCCTCAACAGAGGCGCTTTTACCTGTCCCGCCTTCCTCTGCGACTGTCTTCAATATATCCTTAAATATTTCTGCTGTCTTTTTTGAGATAGCCCTCTTGTTTCCCTTGGATTTAAATGAATACACAGGGACGTCATCCGGAGACCTTATTTCCGACACTACATGGGGGGTGACAAGAACACCTCCATTCGCTATCGCTGAGTAAGCCCTCAGAATCTGAAGCGGCGTAACCGCAACCTCCTGCCCTATAGATATTGCTCCTATAGACCCTGCCGACCACTTTTCAGGCAGCCTTATCCAGCCTGACACTTCGCCCGGCAGGTCTATGCCTGTTTTTTCTCCAAAGCCAAAGCGCTTCGCATACTTATATACCCTCTCCCTGCCAAGCTGCATGCCTATCATGGTGCTGCCGACATTTGAAGACTTCTGTATCACCTCTTTGAATGTGAGCACGCCGTGTTTATGCGCATCATGGATGACAGAACTGCCGACTGATACAGTGCCCTTACTGCAGTCAAATTTTGTGTCCAGTTTTACAATCCCCTCTTCAATAGCTGCCGAGCCTATAATTATCTTGAAGGTAGAGCCCGGCTCATAACAATCTGTTATGGCCCTGTTTCTTTTTTCAAAGTCCTTTGCATATGCCGCGGAATTTGGATCATAGGCAGGCCTGTTGGCAAATGCCAGTATCTCGCCTGTGAATGGATCCATCATTATTATGGTTGCGGCAGACGCCCGCCATTGCGCCATTGCATTATCAAGCTCTTTCTCGACTATATACTGAAGCCCCTCATCTATTGTCAAAAATACATTATTGCCTTTTGACTCTATATCCACGCCTGCAGAAAGTGTCCTTCCTCTTGCATCCCTCGTAACAAGGATTTTCCCTCCGGGTGTCTTTAAGAATTTATTGTATTTAAGTTCAACGCCTTCAAGCGCCTGATTATCAATGCCGACAGCTCCGATAACATGAGAAGCAAGCTTGCCTTTCGGATAGAATCTCTTTGCGTCAGGCACAAAACCAATCCCCTTTATATCCATTTTTTTTATCTTTTCCGCTGTTTCAGTATTAAGCTTTCTTTCTACCCAGACAAACCTGCCCTTGGAAGAAAATTTTGCGAGCATTGCCTCGGGCTTTTTCCCTATAACTCCTGAAATGTCATAAGCCGCAGCCTGCGGAGAGACCATTAACGCAGGGTCGCAAAACAATGACTCTACTTCAAGATTCACGCCAAGCTCCCTTCCCCTTCTGTCAAATATGAATCCGCGCCTAACCTGTATATCCTCCTGCTTGAGCTGCTGTATCCTGGCCCTCTCGGAAAACCTGCCGTGGTTAAGCACCATCAAATCCACAAGACGTAAAAATACCGCAACAAAACCAAAGATTATTGCGGTATTAAGAATTATCGCTCTTTTCCTCATTCATCCTTTCTTAATTACAGGCTAAGGCCCTGACAACTGCCTTCCCTCTAAAGATGCCTTGAACGGGGTGTTCTTCCCATCCTTCTTCACATAGACTACTTTTATCCTGTCAGGGAAAACCAAAGCGAGTTTTCCGCTGCCTTTGCTTTTAACGCTCTGTATTGACAGAAGGCCTGCCTTTTCTGCCATCAAAGTCTTTCTGTCCCTGAGGATTTCCATCCTCCTGTGGTCCAGCGCGGCAATACTGTATTCTGCGGTCCTTACACTGGACCTCAGCCATACGATTGAGAAGATGCCGAACAAAATAAGCGCTACGGACAGAGGGACCAGGAAGAAAGAAAAAAGACCGCTTCGGTTCACATGGGTCATATTTTTTCCGCTCCTCTTAATTTTGCGCTCCTAGCAGACGGATTGGATCTAACCTCTTCGCCTGAAGGGGCAATGGGTTTCTTGGTTAACATCCTTAATCCGCCCTGCTTATGTTCATCCCTTATAAAGTTCTTTACTATCCTGTCCTCAAGCGAGTGATATGAAATAACACACAGCCTGCCTCCGCTCTTAAGAATGCCTGCCGCCTCATTAAGCCCTTTTCTGAGTTCATTGAGTTCATCATTCACAGCAATCCTCAACGCCTGAAAGGTCTTTGTTGCAGGATGATGCTTCCCTCTTTGCCTGTAAGCCCTGTAAACAATATCTGATAATTCAGCGCAGGTATCTATTTTCTTTTCGGCCCTGTAATCAATGACTGCCCTTGCTATTTTCCGTGAGAGTTTTTCTTCGCCGTACTCCCACAAAATCCGGATTATCTCTTTTTCAGGATATTTATTGACAATGTACGCTGCCGTCATTTCCTGTTCCCTGTCCATCCTCATATCCAAAGGCTCTTCTGAAAGAAAGCTGAAACCTCTTTCGGCTGTCTTGAGATGAAACATGGATGTGCCGAGGTCCAATAAAATCCCGTCCGCTTTTGAAATGCCTGCTTCGGCAGCCAGCCTGCTGATATCAGAAAATTTCCCCTTCTTCAAGGTAAGCCTGTTATCGGGAATTCTTTTCATTGCCATATCCAGAGCCTCTTCATCCCTGTCAATGCCGAGAAGCCTTCCATTGCCGATATGTTTGAGTATTTCTTCTGCGTGACCGCCAAGCCCGACTGTTGCATCAACATATACTCCCCCTAATACTGGTTTCAGCAACATAACCACCTCCCTTAACATCACAGGGAGATGAATAACCTTCACATTCACCGCCTCTAAAGCCCGTAGCTTACAAGTCTTTGTTCAACAGCCTTTTTGTCTATCTTCGCGGGGTCAACCATCGCATCCCATTCTTTCCTGTCCCAGAGTTCTATCTTGTCTATCTGCCCGACAACAACTATCTCTCCGTTTATGCCTGAGTCCTCTCTGTGAGCAACAGGAATAAGCACTCTCCCCTGCTTATCCAGTTCAATCTCAACAGCGGATGCGATAACCTTTCTCATGAAAAACTTTACTGCCTCATCCATCTTTGGCATGGCTCTCACCCTTTCTTCAAGCCTGTTCCACTCCTCTTGCGGGTATAAATGAAGGCACTTGTCAAACGCAGCATTGACAATGTAAAGTTTCGGGTTGTAATTAGCGGAAATGATTTCTCTGAAAGGCGCAGGTATGATGATTCTGCCCTTTGGATCTACTGTGTAATAATATTTACCAGAAAAAGATGGCATTTTCCTCTTTCTCCCTCCACCTTCTACCACTTTTTACCACTAATATAGGGGTTAATGGGGGGCTTGTCAAGGAAAAAATGAATAGAATTAAGGGGTGTCTATATTTTGTGTCCGTGGGAAGCTGCAACCACTATATAGTGTTATGAAGGACTATTGTTAAATGATATTTTGTTGACGCGTAAATTTATACTGGAGTTCTCCAGAATCACTTTGCCACAGCCAGATTCTTGCTGAATACAATCTTTCCGACATAGCCCTCTCCCATGCTTTCCGTATGCTGGGAATTTGTCTGAATGCGGATGCCTTTTACATGAGGCGGGTCTTCATTGAATAATTTCCTGTAATCACCGTACACATTTCTTGTGACTGTCAACCACTTGCCTGCATCCGCAGTCCCTGACTTCAACGTAAGCACCTTCACCTTCAGGCTGACAGGCCATGCAATAGACTCGTCAGCTACTGTGCCCTCAGGCGCATTTGAGTCCCATATATAACTGAGTATTTTGCGCCCTTCAAATGCCACAAGAAGCTGGAGGACTTGATCATTTGTCTTATTTCTGCGGACATCACCTTTGGGAGGCAGTTTTGAAGCCTTCCATCTCCATGCGAGATACGGGTAATTCTTGATATCCACATGAACCTCTCTTTCTATGGAGAAAGAGGCATTATCGGATTTTAGCTGAACAACCTTCTCGCTGCTGTCAGAGACAATCTTTACGTAAGCCGCGCCGTATTTTTCCTTTAACTTCCACGGAGAAGCAATGCCGTCACCGTTAATCTTGCCGTCAAAACCAAATACTACTGACTGAATGTCCGCAAGGCTGAGTTTTACAAACAAGACACCAGCTAATACTGAGAAAACAATTCCAACCGCGAATATCTGCTGATATTTTCTCATCACTTCCTTTTAAGTTAACTATCTCCTCTCTCTTTTCCTTGCCGGCTGGATTTTGACCTTTCTTCCTTTTATGATGCTGTCATTGATGGCGCTGATAACCCTGTCGGCAAGGTCAGCCGGGACTTCTATAAAACTGAACTTGTCAAAAAGCGCAATATTGCTTATCTTCCGTTCGGGAATGCCCGCTTCTGCAGAGATTGATTTGACTATATCTCCCACATTTATCTTGTCCATCTTGCCTATTGTCATGAATAAGCGCACGGAATTCTTCTGCTGTCCTGTATGTCCTGTTTTCGGCTCCTCAATCTCCTGCGTATCCTCTGTATCAAGCAGCATGCTCAACGCCGCTGCTGAGACGTCTTCAGGAGAGTATTTCTCAAAGAGCCTCTTTGCCATGTCATAAAAACGAGTGTGTTTGCCTTCTTTTATAATCTCTTCAACACCCGCAGCAAGCTCTTCCTCCTTCGCCTTTCTTACTTCTTCTCTGCTTGGGAGCTTTGCCTTACTTATCCGCGTCTTTGCAGACTGCTCTATAAGCTTTAGCTGGCGGTACTGCCGGGGAGTGACAAATGTTATCGCAATGCCGGATTTGCCGGCCCTGCCTGTCCTGCCAATTCTGTGGATATAGCCCTCAGGGTCCTGCGGAATGCTGAAGTTAATTACATGGGAAACATCAGGTATGTCCAGTCCGCGCGCCGCAACATCCGTGGCAACGAGTATATCTATGTCTCCGCCCTTGAACTTTCGCATCATTTCGTCCCTGTGGCTCTGAGTGAAGTCTCCGTGGATTGCGCCTGCAGGATAGCCCATCTGCTGGAGCCTTCCCGCGACTTCATCCACCTCCTTTTTTGTATGGCAGAATACGAGAGTAAGCGCAGGGCCTTCAACATCCAGAAGGCGGGTTAAAGCCTTTATCTTGTCTTCTTCACGCACTTCGTAAAAGACCTGCTTTGTCTTGGCGACAACCATCTCGCTTGCATCCACGCCCACATGCACAGGTTTGTTCATGTAGTTTTTTGAAATGCGGATAATTTCTTTCGGCATGGTGGCGGAAAAGAGCATCGTCTGTCTTTCTCCTGGTATTCCGCCGAGGATTTTCTCTATGTCCTCTATGAACCCCATGCTCAGCATCTCATCTGCCTCATCAAGGACTACTGTCTTTATATCCTTGAGAACGAGTGTCTTCCTTCTTATATGATCCAGCACCCTTCCCGGTGTGCCAACCACAATCTCTGCCCCTCTCTTCAGGCTCCTTATCTGTAGTTCTATGGATTGTCCGCCGTAGATTGGAAGAGAGACAACACCGGCTCTCGCCCCCATCTTATTAAGCGCTCCTGATACCTGAACAGCAAGTTCCCGCGTTGGCGCAAGAACTATTGCGTAGGGATACCTTCCTTTTGCCTCAGGCCTTTGTTCTATCAGCGGTATTCCAAAGGCAGCTGTCTTGCCTGTGCCTGTTTGTGCCCGGCCTATAATGTCCTTTCCCTGCAGAACCGGCGGGATTGCCATCTTCTGTATTGGGGTAGGCTCTTCAAAGCCCATCTCTGAAAGCGAGACGATTACCTTGTCTGAAATGCCAAATTCATTGAAATTTTTATACACTTAATTATTCTCCTTTAAGCATCTTGTATAGCAGGCAATGCAACCTCATCCTTTTGATCGGAAACTGTTGCTTCAGCGCCTTGTTCCTGGCCTATATCTTTCTTTAAACGCCTCTGCCGCTTTTCTTCCTGCTTTTTATGACGCAGCAATTCTTTTTTTCTCTTTTCGCTTTTAAATGCTCCTCCGTGTTTTGCCAAACTATCTCCCTTCAGTTATTCGTTACTGCTTGCCCTGCGCCTCTTGCCATGTGGTTTGAAGTCAGGGAGAAAGTGTCATAAAAAAACCCGCAAGCGCAGGATTTTGCATGGTTTAGATATAACAAAATATTCCTTACCTTTCTCTAAGAGTATCATGCTTATTACGTGTAAAAGTCAAGGACGCTGGGGGTTTGACAGTGGACGCTTATCGGTGTATAGTGAAATTAAAAAGCATGAGGACAAGAGGAGGCAAGACTATGAGAAGATTAAGCGTCATATGTGTTTTAGCGCTAACAGTGCTTGCAGGCTGCGTGCAGACAGTCAGCACTTACAACATAGATGATTATAAGACAGTGCCAAAGGTTGTTTACACGGCGTATCTTTACAGCTCCGGTATAGGCGAAAGACTAAGGGCTGTTTTCCTGAAAAGTCCCGAAGCCGACGTGGAAATTGTCCCCTACTCCAGGCAGATAACGACTGCCAAGGTTACATTTAGTGATGCGCTGACCTTTATGGAAAAAGTAGGAGACTTCAAGAACATCTCCATTGAGGGCGTAAAATACAAAGAAAAGACAATAGGTTATCTTCTTACATTCGCAAGGCCTATATCTCCGAGGGAATCCATAGAGGCTGATGTTTATGAGCGCGATGGAAAGATTTACTTTTCAGTCAGAGAAAGAAAACATGATGAGTAAGGATAAAAATTCGTAAGGAGGCTGTGTCTGGATTGAGGCAAGATTCACGGGTCTGACATAATACGGGCTGAAGTCGTAACGAAGTGGAGCGGGATAGCCCCGCATAACAGATTAGAATAACCTGATATATTGTACTAACGCTGGCACCATTACAAAGGTAGTTTAATATTGCCGAAAAACAGGCACCGCCTCCTGAGAGGTATTTTGAACTGTTGCTGTTTTTAGCGCTGTTTGAAAGCCCTGCCCTTTTTAAGTTATATTGAGTATCAGTCTGTAAGACATTCCAAACAGCGATATGCAACCCTCTATAGTCATAAAAGGCGCGCGGGAGCACAACCTCAAGAACATCAATGTATCCATTCCGAGGGAAAAGATAACCGTTATCACCGGACCCTCAGGCTCCGGCAAATCATCCCTTGCAATTGACACAATCTACGCTGAGGGACAGAGGCGGTATGTTGAAAGCCTTTCAGTATATGCAAGACAGTTCCTTGAACAGCTTCAGAAACCCGACGTTGACCTGATTGAGGGACTTTCCCCTTCTATTGCAATTGAACAGAAAACAGTTACAAAGAGCCCGCGGTCCACTCTCGGCACAATAACGGAAATATATGACTATATGCGCGTGCTTTACACACGGATAGGAAAACCTTACTGCTACAACTGCGGCTCGCTGATAGCCGCACAGGAGGCTCAGAGCATAATAGATTCCGTTGTGTCACTCCCTCATGGAACACGCATACAGATACTTGCGCCTATTGTCAGAGACAGAAAAGGCGAATATAAAAAAGAGCTTTACGATATGCTGCGCGACGGATTTATAAGGGCGAGGATAGACGGTGTGATGTTTGACCTCACGCAGGATATAAAGCTGAAGAAACAGCGGAGGCATACCATCGAGATTGTTATAGACAGGCTTCTTATAAAAACAGGGACTGAAAGGCAGATAAAGAGCGCAATTGATTCAGCATTAAAATATACGGACACCGTTATAATTAATCTCATAGATAAAAACAAGGACATCCCTTTCAGCAGAACCATGGCATGCCCCAACTGCAGCATAAGCTACCCTGAGATTAATCCGAGGTTCTTTTCGTTCAACAGCAAACACGGCGCCTGCCCGAGATGCAACGGCATAGGGTTTGAAAATATCAGCGAGGATTTTGAGGCCGAAAGACAGGACTTCGGAGTTATAACCGATGAGGCAGTGACCGGGTTATCTCCGTGCAAGGCGTGCAAAGGCATGAGACTGCGAAAAGAGGCGCTGAGCATAAAAATAAATGACACAAACATAGCTGAATTTTCAAGAATGTCTGTCATAAATGCAATTCAATTTATCAATGCGCTTAAGCTTACGGACAGGGAACAGACAATAGCCTCACGCGTGCTGAGAGAAGTCAAAGACAGGCTTTCGTTTCTTAATAAGGTCGGCCTCGGTTATCTGACAGTTGACAGGCTCTCACTGACCCTTTCAGGCGGTGAAGCGCAGCGGATAAGGCTTGCAACTCAGATGGGGTCGTCCCTTACAGGAGTGCTTTATGTCCTTGACGAGCCAAGCATCGGGCTTCATCCGAGAGATTGCAAAAAACTGCTTGAAAGCCTTTCGTCCATAAGAGACTCCGGAAATACAGTGATAATCGTTGAACATGATGAAGATACCATAAACTGGGCTGACCATGTCATTGACATGGGGCCGGGCGGAGGGCTTAGAGGCGGATGGATAACTGCAGAAGGCCCGCCTCATGTTATCAGGGATAATAAAAACTCATTGACAGGCAGATACCTCAAAGGCGAACTGAGCATACCCGTGCCTGCAAAGAGGAGAAAATCAAAAGACTTCATCCATATCATTGGCGCATCCGAATTTAATCTTAAGGATATAGATGTCAAGGTGCCGCTGGGCCTATTTACATGCATAACAGGGGTTTCAGGTTCAGGCAAAAGCACGCTAATATTTGAAACTCTATACAAAGCTATCTCCGGAAAACTATATAAAAGCGCGCTCATCCCGGGAAGGCACAGGGAAATCACAGGCATAGAAAAAATTGACCGCATAATATGCGTTGACCAGTCTCCGTTAGGACGCACGCCAAGGTCCAATCCCGCAACTTATACCGGGATATTCACATATATCAGGGAACTCTTTGCACAGATTCAGGACTCAAAGATAAGGGGATATACCGCATCGCGCTTCAGTTTTAATGTCGCAGGAGGAAGATGTGAATCATGCCGCGGCGGAGGGACGCTTAAAGTTGCCATGCATTTCCTTCCTGATGTTTACATACCGTGCAATGTATGCAAAGGCAAAAGATACAATAAAGAAACGCTTGAAATAAGATATAAAGACAAAAACATAGCCGATGTCCTTGCGATGACAGTCTCGGAAATGCTTCAGTTTCTCAGCGCAATCCCGCTTATACGCCAGAGGCTTGAAATACTTGAAGACGTAGGGCTTGGCTATATACAGCTCGGCCAGTCTGCAACAACGCTCTCAGGCGGAGAAGCGCAAAGGGTAAGGCTTTCAAAAGAATTCGGGAAAAGGTCGACAGGTAATACGCTTTATCTGCTTGATGAGCCTACAACAGGACTGCACTTTGCCGATATCCAGAAACTCCTGGACGTCATAAACAGCCTCATAGACCTTGGAAACACAGTAGTTGTCATCGAGCATAATCTTGACGTGATAAAGTCATCTGATTATATAATTGACCTCGGGCCTGAGGGCGGGGAAAAAGGCGGTTGTGTGATAGCAGCGGGAACGCCTGAAGAAGTGGCAAAAAATAAAGAATCTTATACCGGAAGCTTCCTGGCAAGGAAATTATATGGATAAAAAATCTATAAACCTGCTACTCCGTTATTCCATAACTCCATTGCTCCTGTGTTTACTGGTTTCCTGCGGTCCTGGTGAAAAAAGGCTTTATAAAGAGACACGGGCCTCGATGTATACCATTGTAGAGATTACGGTATCTTCCGATTCTCAACAAAAGGCAAAGACGGCTATTGATAATGCATTCGGCGAACTGGAACGGCTTGCGAAATTATTGAATTTTTACGCCGAGGACAGTGAAATATCAGCGGTTAACAGAAGCGCCGGCAATAAACCGGTCAGGGTGTCTCCCGAAACCATGGAAATAATAGAAAAGGCATTGTATGTATCTGAAAACACAGGGGGTGCGTTTGATATTACAGTCGGACCGTTGGTGCGTTTGTGGGATTTCCAAAAGAAAATAATTCCGGATAGAGCAATCGTCAAAGAAAAATTAAAGTTAGTGGGATATAAACATATAGTTATAGACAAGGAAGCGTCAACGGTCTTTCTTAAAACAAAAGGGATACAGATAGATCTCGGAGGCATTATAAAGGGGTTCGCAGCCGATAAGGCGGTGGAAATTCTTAAACAACAGGGCATAAAAGCCGGTATTGTCGCGATTGCCGGGGATATTAAAACCTTTGGCATAAGACCCGATGGCGGCTTATGGAAGGTGGGGATTCAAAATCCAAGACAGCAAACCGACAAGGATGAAATTACAGCAACTATAGCAATGACTGACATGGCAATATCAACATCCGGAGATTACGAGCGGTATTTTATTATTGACGGAAAAAGATACCATCACATCCTTAATCCAAAAACAGGCTACCCAGCGGATGAATGCCGGAGCGTAAGCATCATAGCAAAAGACGGTTCTATAACAGACCCGTTTTCAACAGGCATCTTTATACTCGGCGCTGAAAAAGGCATTAAACTCCTTGAAGAGATGGGGATTGATGGAATAATTGTGGATAAAAATGGCAAAATACACACAACACCAAACCTGAGAGGAAAGCTTGAGATTATCGGGGATTCGCAGAGGCAAAAAAAAACTAACTGATGGGATGACACTTGCCGACAGACTGCTGCTTGCAGCGCTTGTAATCATATCTGTCTCAGGATTGATTTTTATTAAAGAGGCATTCCCTCAGGGAACAGACGTCAGAATTGAAGTTAACGGAAAGCTTGCATACAAACTTCCCCTCAACAACAATGCAATAATCGCTGTGAAAGGCATAGACGGAGACACAGTAGTGGAAATAAAAAACAGGAAGGTGCGGATAACAGAATCCCCCTGCCCTAATAAGATATGCATTCATAACGGCTGGATAGACAGAGGCGCAATAGCATGTCTTCCAAACAGGGTAACGGTATTCGTGGATAGTTCTGAAGGCAAAGAGAATAAAGCTATTGATGCAATCACAGGATAAGTACCGCATAGCCCTGCTCTCAGCTTATGCCATTGCGATCCACAGTTTTGAAAATCTTCTGCCGACTCCTATCCCCTGGTTCAGGCTAGGAATCGCAAACATAATCACACTCGCAACGCTTGTCCTTTACGGGTTCAGGTCAGCAATGATGGTAACACTTATAAGGGTAATCCTTTCATCCATATTCATCGGCACATTTCTTGGCCCCGGCTTTATCATGAGCCTATTCGGAGGCGTTTCAAGCACAGCGGCAATGGGGATTACATTCTCACTGTTTCCAAGACTCTTTGGCCCTGTAGGACTCAGCCTAATCGGTGCATTATTCCATAATGCCGCCCAGCTTTTTATTGCATACCTGTTATTCGTCCAGCAGATAAAAGCTGTCTTAATAGTAGCGCCTCTTTTGATTTTGTTAGGAACCATCACAGGTGTTGTGAACGGGTTCATAGGGAATATTCTCATTAAAAATATAGAGGATAAATAACCTTGATAGTCCGGTTAGGCGCTCACAGGGCCTTTGCTGTTGCTTCTGTTGCTGCCGCAGTACTGCACGCGTCGGCTGTTCTTGTTGCCGGGTTCTCAACGCCTGATTATTCGCAAAGCCAGAGAGCCATCAGCGACCTTGGCATCGCCGGGCAGCCGTACGCCTTTCTCGTAAACTATCTTGGCTTCGCCTTGCCGGGTGTTTTTATTCTATTGGCAGCCCTGTCAGCCAATAAGCTGCGGGCTTCCTCGCTATTGCCAAGACTGGGACTGAAATGCATGGCATGTGCCGGTGTGTTCCTCATTGTCGCAGGCTTCTACCCCTTCCCTTCGTGGATACATCTTACATCTGCTCTTCTCGCCGGCATTTCAGCGGCTGTGAGCATCCTCGGATTCTCTGTATATGTTATGAAGCATAAGGGTTCTTCAGTCTTGGCCGTATCAGGTTTCACTATCGCGCTTCTCATATTAATTGACGCCGCAACATGGGTTCTTGCTGAGAGCCGGGGCATCAGAATACACGCATTTATGGGGTTTCAGCAGAGATTGGCTTCCTTTTCGGCATTCTTCTGGTTCAGCGCCTTCGCAATTGCCTTGGCACGGCAGCGCAAAGTACCAAAATATCCTTGACATTTACTGCCCCACTGTTTAGCATTATTGTATGAACATTAAAAAAATGAATTTTAAAAAACTGCTGCTAATCATATCAGGCGGCATCATACCGCTTGGCTTTATTTTTTATTCAACTGTTTTTCTGGCAACAACCTCATGTGAGCCTCCAACTCACGTTAAGCCGCAAGTTCAGTATTCCACAATTCCTCAATACACCGATTTATATTCATTCCCGAAATATAACATACCCGAAGCCAGAAAACCCGGCAGCGCAAATCTGACAGTGGTAATAACTGTCCCTGAATATAAGGATACTGCAACACAGGAATATACCGGCGGGGTAAAAGTTGCGGCAGGCGGACAGATGACAACTGATATGAAAAAGGTATTCCAAAGCTTTGCCGGCAGCATGGGTGAGGACATTCAATCGCAGTTGGTGGCTAAAGGCATGACTACAAAGGGCCCCTTCGCTCTGGCTGAGGTAACTTACCCTGATAAAAAAGGCTCTGACCTCACTCTCACAATAGGCGTTATTTTTGATATTCATCGCACTTCACCTCAACCTATAAGGTCACAATATTTTGAGGGCGGAGTCTATGGGAATATTTATTCCGCTACGATGACCGTCGGCATGAAGGTTTATTTTTATATGCTTGAACCCATGTCAGAAGAAAAAATGTGGATAAAGAAACTAGACCTCGGAGTTCAGGATTTTCCGGTTGAGTGGGCTGAGGGACAAGAGCAATATCAAACAGGAACTACTCCACGCACGTCTGACGGTTGCGGGGGTTATTACGGGGGTCATCCTACCTACGCATGGAGAGCTACACGCATTTTATATGACGGAAGAGTCAAGGCATTCTCGGATATATTAAAAGCAGCTTATCCGCAGGTAATGAAATCCTCATGGAACTATCTTAATACGGATGAGATGCTCAACCTGAAAATGAAATCTCAGGAGATACGGGAGAGGAAGAGATATTAAGGATTCATTCCCCTGCAAATTAAAGCAGCGGTTCTCATAATAATATCTTCCGCATAAAATGTATCCTCACATTCATATCGGCAGTCTGGAAATTTCTACCTGGCGGCTCGCTGCGCTCGGCAGTGCAGTAATATGCTGGGTTCTCTTTCTGATACGCTCAAAAAAACTCGGTTATCCTTTCTATACAATTTTCCCGTGGTTATTATTTGCCCTGCCGGTCGGCACCTTAGGAGCTCATCTTTTTAATAAGCTAATCCCTGCTCTTGCGGGGTCTTCTTATAGTTCTTCTTATTCCTTTTCCGGCCTTACCGTAATCGGAAGCATTATATCCATCCTGATTTACAGCCTTCTTTACATCAAGTATGTGATGAAAACCACGTTCATGCCTCTTATGGATGCGGTTGCCTTTACTTTTCCTCTCTCAGTCCTGTTAGGCCGCATTGGATGCCTTCTGGCCGGATGCTGTTACGGAAGAACAGTTCCGGAATCAATCAGCGCTTCTTTACTTTCAGCCTTTACGCTCCCTCTTGATTTCTATATGCCTTCTTCAGAGGCCCGGCAGGCATATCATGACATGCCGCTTAACACCCTTGTATGGAACCTGCCTTTATTGTTTATGATTGAGGCTTTTGTTATATTAGTGATTACCGAAGCCTTGTATCACAAGCGTGAAAAATGGAACCTGCATCCGGGGACGGTCTTTGCATCAGCAGGCGCTATGTATTCAGGCGGGCGATTTTTTTTAGAGTTTATGAGGAAGGATGAAATGGTCGGCAATACTATTTTTAACGCATGGCAGCTGGCTACACTGGTCCTCTTTCTGTTTTTTTCGCTCTGGCTTTGCTTCAGCCTCTACAGTCGGCACCAAAACCTATTACATAACAAGGAGGTATTTAAATGAGAATAACGTTCATAAATCCAAAGCATCACCCCCATTCAATGAATTTTCACCATTGCATGGACCTTGTAGGCGTAAAATATTCTCACCTGCCGTTGTCTCTTCCTACGCTGGCAGCGCTGACCCCTGCTGACTGCACCGTCGGGCTTATTGATGAAAATGTTGAGGCCGTAAATTTTGAAACCGATGCTGACATTATTGCTTTGACCGGCTCCGTACCTCAGAGAAAGAGGGTTTTTGAATTAGCGGACGAGTACAGAAAGCGCGGAAAATTTGTAGCTGTCGGCGGGCCGATCGCATTTGACATGCTTGAAGAATGCAAGGCGCACGCTGATACGGTTTTTATCGGCGAGGCTGAATATACCTGGCCTGCATTCATAGATGATTTCAAGCAGGGGAAACAGAAAAGCATATACCATCAAAAAGAATTTATAAATATTGACGACTCTCCCGTTCCTCATTTTCATCTGATGAAATCAGGCCAGTACGCAAGCGGATGCATTCAGGTAACGCGGGGATGCCCTTGCCGGTGCGACTTTTGTGATATTCCTATTAAGTACGGCGGCCAACCCCGCTCTAAAAAGATAGAACAGGTTCTCAGAGAAATAAAAATTCTTTCTGAACTCGGCAATGACTCGGTATTTATTGTGGATGACAATTTTGCAGGCAACAAGCCGTATGCCAAAACCCTGCTAAAAGAGATAGCCGGTCTGCTTCCTTCTCTTCCAACTAAGATGTACTTTTATACTCAGGCAACCCTGGATGTGGCGAACGATGATGAACTGCTGGATTTATTCCGGGCAGCAAACTTTCTCCGGCTGTTCATAGGAATAGAGACCGGAGACAAAGGCAAACTGAGCGAACTGAACAAGAGACATCAGGTAGATATAGACATAAACCGCGCTGTTGAAAAGATCAAGTCCTACGGCATTACGGTGTGGGCCGGCATCATGTTCGGGCTTGAAAGTGATGACCTGTCGTCTTTCGACAGGCAGTTTGAGTTTATCCGGGATACCAACTTTATCCCTGTACAGGTAGGACTGCTGCAGGCGCTTCCGGAAACCCCCCTTTACAGGCGTGCCCTGGAGACAGGCAGGCTGCTGCGGCTCCCCTCCTTACTCGGACTGACCGCACTCAGCGAAGAAGAACTCTCCAAGGCAACAAATTTGATTCCGCAGAAGATGAGCGAGGAAGAGCTTGAGAAAAACTTTGCGCGCATTCTGAGAAAAATGTTCTCGCCGGAAGCCTTCAGGGCAAAGATGATTCAGTATATCGGCTCCAATACCAGAAACCTGACATCATCAATGCCGGTCCTCAATCTAAAAACAGCAATGATACTGATACGCATGCTTTCATTCTACCTGTTCCGCGCTGACAGGAACACACGAAAAATGTTTTTCCAAGTGCTTAAGGCTCTCGTGTCTCACAGGCTGCGGAATCTGGATGAAACTGTTTTTCATTTGCTGGCATACAAGCATATGCAGACACACTACTACAGAATAGCGGAGATCTGTGAATCCAAAAGATGAAAATATGCCTTATCAATCCGCGCTTGCCGCTTTCGCTATGGGATTTTTCTTATTCCAGAGACATTGACGGCAATGTATTCCCTTTCCCGACGTTATCGCTTGCCACTTTAGCTGCTTTAACTCCGGGGGAACATGAAGTCGTCATATGTGACGAAAATCTTAAACCCGTTGATTTTTACACGGATGCCGATATAGTCGGCATTACCGGCTACCACATCCAGAAAGAACGGGTTTATCAGCTTGCAGGCTTATTCCGCAGTAAGGGGAAAACTGTTGCAATCGGAGGGCCGCTCGTCCAAAAATCAAATCTCGGCGAGTGTGCGGAACATGCTGATATAGTTTTTCTGGGAGAGGCTGAATATACCTGGCCGTCATTCATCCACGATTTTCAATCAGGCAATGCTCAGCCTGTATACGTGCAGGATGGGTTCGTGGATTTAACAGCATCCCCTGCTCCCCGCTTTGAGCTGCTTAAGCTTTCGGCCTATTCAACGGCAATAATTGAAACATCGCGCGGCTGTCCGCACTCGTGCGAGTTCTGCGAAATACCGATTCGGCTGGGCAAACGGCCCCGGAATAAATCAGTGGAACAGGTAATGACAGAGATCCGCAGCCTTTATGCACTGGGCACAGATTCCATCTTTATCATTGATGACAACTTCTTCGGGAATCGTAAAAGGGCCTTGGAGCTTCTTTCCGAAATCGAGCGCTTTGTCAAATCCATTGACTACCGGGTTTATTTCAGCTGCCAGTTCACAATAGATATTTCGCGTGACGAAGAGATTCTAATTCTCATGAATAAGGCAAACTTCCGGCGCGTATTTGTCGGCATCGAGACTCCACGGAAACTCAGCCTGACAATGGCAAGAAAAAACCAGAACACCAATGTAGACCTGCCGGATGCGGTTCGCCGCATCCAGTCTAACAATATAATCGTGTGGGGCGCTTTTATTGTGGGCTTTGACGGCGATGACACGAATATATTTAACGAACAGCTCAGGTTTATACAGGCAGCATCGATTCCCGTAGCCATGGTTGGAATACTGCAGGCCATCCCCGGAACACCACTTTACGAGCGCATCAGGAAAGAGGGCAGATTAATAGACGATGAGGCAGGAGGCATTAGGGGAGCGGCTAATAGCCTTATACGAACAAACATCACACCGCTTAATATGAGTCTTAAAGAGCTTGCCGAAGGATACGGGTATCTGGTGCGAAATCTCTACAGTTACAATAATTTTGCTGAAAGGCTGATAAATGCAGTTAAACTCGGGAAAAAGCATGGAGTCAAAGGCCGGACAAAAATCAGTAAAAAAGGAATATTAACATTGCTTCGGCTCCTTAACTACTATGTTTTCTCAACTGACCTGCGGCGAATATATATGTTCATGCGGATTATTGCCCAAACACTCCTGCACAATCCTCAGCATGTGCAAACGGTACTCATGCACCTCGTCGTATACAAACATCTTAAGCTATTCTATGAACAGGGGACATCTATCCATTGATTTTGCTTCCTGCACACAGTATTATATCTCTAAAAGATGATAAGGAGAAACAATGCTGACAGCTAAAGACATAATGACAAAGAATGTGACAACAGTCGGAGCAGCAACCACGATAGAAGAACTGGCCCGGATACTCATGGAGCATAAAATCAGCGGCGCGCCTGTTGTAGATGATAATGAAAATTTAATCGGCATAGTCACGGAAAACGACCTCATAAGCCGGGACAAAAGGCTTCACATTCCTACTGTGATGAGGCTTTTTGATGCATTCATTGTCCTTGAAAGCCAGAGCAAGGTAGAAAAAGAGATTAAAAGAATGACAGCAATTACAGTGAATGACATATATATAAAAGAGGCCATAACTGTTACTGAAGGCACGCCTGTTCAGGACATCGCCACCATAATGTCTGAAAAAAAGGTTCATCTTATCCCTGTTGTTGAGGGGAAAAATGAGAAAAAAATTATCGGCATAATCGGCAAAATAGATTTAATCAAGGGAATAATTCGCCCCAGCGAATCCGCTTGAGGCGGACAGGCAGCGCACAATAAAAACATCTTCTGTTATAATTATTTAATAAAAAATGAGCGACCTTTATGATGTGATAATTATAGGCGGAGGCCCTGCAGGCCTTTCCGCTGCGCAGTATGCAGCAAGGGCAAAGCTGAAAACAATTGTCCTTGATAAATCCAGAACCGCGGGCGCTCTTGCATTTGCGCACAGGATAGAAAACTATCCGGGCCTTTCAGCACCTCTGACAGGAAAAGAACTTTTGGATATATTCAGAAAACAGGCAGTTAATTTCGGAGCTGAATACACTGAAGTTCAGGTCATAGGGGTGAATCTCAGCAGCAATGCAAAAGAAGTCTTTACAATGGATAAAAATTACAGCGGGAAAACTGTAATCATAGCAACAGGCTCCATGGGAAGAAAGCCCACGATAAAAGGCGAGGCGGAATTCATAGGAAAGGGAGTGAGCTACTGCGCAATATGCGATGCTGCATTCTATAAAGGCAAAACAGTATGCGTAATAGGAGATTCTGAAGAGGCAGTGAAAGAGGCAGGTCTCCTGACAAAATTTGCAGAGATTGTGTATCTCATCTCGCCGTCATCAAGACTAAAGGTTGAAGATGACTATCCCGCTTTAAGCCAGCCGAATCTCAAAACTCTTCTGGGGCATTTGGTTACAGCTATAGAGGGCAATGAAGTTGTTGAACGGATAAAGATGTCTGACGCTAATAAAAAAGAAACTTCACTGGAACTTTCAGGAGTTTTTGTATACCTCCACGGGAATAAACCTATAGTAGATTTCCTCGGCGGCAATGTTGACCTCAGCGAAGAAGAATGCATCATCACTAACAGGATGATGGAGACGTCAATCCCCGGCGTGTTCGCTGCGGGCGATATGACATGCACAGAGGTAAGGCAGGTTGTTGTCTCTGCGGCAAACGGCTGCATAGCAGCCCTCTCTGCCGAAAGATATATCACGCACAGAAGCAGAAGAAAATACGACTGGGGGAAATAGGCAGGAACCAGCTTTGACAAACTCGTAAAAAGTCGGGAAATCGGACGGCAAAGTAAAAAGCTCCGAAGGCAAGGCGCGCAAATCTTGAGGAATGAGGCGTACTTCCTGTACGTCGCAGTGACGAAGGATGCAGCGCAACGCAGCATACGGATTTTTTACGAAGCCGTCAGCTTTAATTAATCTTTCAGCGCCTTGATAAGCCTTTCATATTTCTCGGCTCCCACACAATCTTTAGCGGCAGGGCACCATTTTATGCAGGTCATACGCATATCCCTTGAAACAGCGCTTCCGCAGGTTTTGCAGATAGTCTCAGGCTCATCAGTCCATATCTCTGTTTTTGCTCCGCAGGCAACGCACTTTATCTCCTCAGGATACGGGTTCTTTATCTCCCTGCTTCCCGGACAAGTTTCCTTCAACATGATTTATTTTAAACATATTGCAGGAAATAGTTTTATGATTCAAATCATACGGCAGCTTACGCCGACAAAGGCTAATTCCCCGCGTATATCTTATTTACTTGAAAAACTTATATTGAATGAATTAATCTATTTTAGAATGAAAATGAAGGAAGGTGAAAGCAAATGCCAAAAACGATAACTTTACGGTTAGAAGATGAAATTTATAAGAAATTCAGCGAGGCTGCAAGCGAAGAGCATAGAAGCATGTCCAATCTGATAGAAACACTCGCCTTAAAAAAACTGGATGAAGATATGCTTGTTGATGACTTTGAAATGAAAGAGATATTTTCAAATACAAAGCTGCTTAAAAAGCTTGAGAAGGGGCATAGCCACGCAAAAATGAAAAAGGGCGCCCTTGTTGGATAAATATAGAATTTTTGAGACTGAACAGTTTCTTGGAGACCTGACACAGGATTTCGAGGGACAGGGTGAAAGGCTCAGGAAGAAATTATTGGAGTATGTATATCCCCTCTTGCGTAACAACCCGTATTTCGGGAAAAATATTAAGAAATTAAAAAACTATAAGCCTGATACATGGCGGTACAGGATAGGCGGCTATAGATTTTTTTATGAAATCAATGGAAAGGAAAGAATGGTTTATATGATAGCGGCCGATTCCCGCAAAGACAGTTATTAAAAGATGATTAAACGCGAGTATTCGGCAATGAGTGGGACGACGGATTAATATGCCTATAGACAAATGGACGAGAGAACAGACAATCGTTGTATTTAATCTTTATTGCAAAATTCCATTCAATAGGGTTAGCTCTGCGCATCCCGATATTGTTCGTATAGCAAAAATTATTGGAAGAAGCGCCAACTCAGTAAAAATGAAAATCGGCAACTTTGGAAGTTTTGACCCTGAATTAAAAAAGAGAGGGATTGTTGGTTTAGGAAATACAAGCAAGTTAGATGAGAATATCTGGAACGAGTTCAATAATAACTGGGAAAAGCTTGCCTACGAAAGTGAATTATTGATCGCAAAATTCAGCAAAAAAACTATCGAAGAAACTGCACACATCGAAGCTACCGACTTACCAAAAGGAAAAGTGCGAGAAGCAATCATTAAAGCAAGAGTAAATCAATATTTTTTCAGAAGTGCAATTCTTTCATCTTACAATCAAAAATGTTGTATCACAGGATTAGGCATTGCGGAACTCTTAGTAGCAAGTCATATTATTCCTTGGGCAAAAGATGAAAAGAACAGATTAAATCCTCATAATGGGCTATGCTTGAATTCAATTCACGATAAAGCATTTGAGAGAGGATTTCTAACTGTAACTCCAGAATATAAAATCAAATTGTCGAAATGTTTTGACGATTTCAAAAAAGATAGTGCAGTAAAAGATTTGTTTTTCAAATACAATAATCAATCCATCATTTTACCTGACAAATTTCTACCGTCGAAAGAATTCTTGGATTATCATTATAAGGACATTTTCATTAAATGAACAGCGTTGAACAAATTGAAGAGAGTTATTTACGTTCGAATAGAACAGTAGAAACAATTTTACTAACAGACTTAAGCAACAGTTCTCGTCAGAAAATTGTTTATGTTTATAATTATGAAGGCTATCATTACAGGGTTTTTGATAACGTAATAGAACTCACAAAATTTTTAAATAATAATGAATTCAGAATTTTGAAAGAATACTTAAAAGATTATTGGGTTTACAATTTTCTTGAAAAATATCAGTTTAATACCTAATAGGTGAATGGAGTGAAATATATGTTTTCCTCACACAAATCCAATAGTGCAAAAGTCCTCTGTGCTATAGCACAGAAAGGAAGCTATATTTTCTAACCAGTGAAAATCCCTTTTATGATAAAATAACCACAAAGGAGGTGTTGGGGATGAAACTTGCAGATATCCTGCCGGAAAAAGAGATTAAGGAAGCTGTTCTTGGCGAATATGAAAAGAGAATGGTCCTGTATAGATTTACAGACGAGCAGCTTAAGAAGAAATACAAGATGAGCTTTAGAGAATTTGACGAGAAAAATGTTGTCAGGAAAAAAGGCTTTTCATGGAATGTGGAACAGGATGCCATGAACTGGGAGCATGCAGTTGAGGGTATCAGGTATCTTGAAAAGAAAATAAGAAAAATAAAAATTCTTAATGCAAAGAATTGAAGATATAGTCCCAGCCATACACGATATTGCCGAAAGATACGGATTAAAACTCCGCCATATAGATTTTACAGACATTACATTAATTGCCAGAATCGATTTTTCCTTTGAGGTATTCGTCCAGATTTATGCAAATACCAAAAAAGACAAACTTAACATGTCACTCGTGGTTGCAGAAGATAGGATTTACGGGATAGACAAAGAAGGCGGGTTTTATCATGAGCATCCATTTAGGAATCCATCCCTTCACATAGAGACAAAGCAGATGAGCATAGAGGATTTTGTTATGAATAGCCTTGAGATTCTCAAAAAAATAAACTTAATGTAATCCCGATGGGTATCTACTACCCATGAATCAGCCTATCTTGTCCATCTCTCCAGCAAAAACTTCGCTCCTTCTTTATCCAACGGCTGATTTCCTGAGCCGCATTGAGGGTCCTGAATGCAGGAAGGGCATCCTTCCTCGCAGGGGCATTCCGATATAACTGTCAGCGCTGCCTTAAACCACTCATCCATAACATCAAACGCCCTTTTTGTAAGCCCGATTCCGCCTTCATACCCGTCATATATAAAGATTGCCGGTTCTTTAAACGCCGGATAAAACGGATAGCTTAGGCCGCCTATATCTCCTTTATCACATAAGGCAAAGAGGGGCATACACGCTATTGAGGCATGTTCAAATGCATGAAGGCTCCCTGCAAGGTCATAGCCGAGAGCTTTCATGTCATTATCTGTATCTTTATCTATCCTTAACCATAATCCCTCGGTATCAAAAATATATTCCGGCATATCAAGGTCATGCCTTGAGAGCCTTGTCCTGTCAAATATATTTTTCCTGTCATAGCCTGTCACCCTGTTTTTCATTCTGAGCATACCTCGGAAAATAGTAAGGTTTCTCATATCTCTTGTCTCTATCTGTTTTATAATCTCCGTCTCATCCTTTGTGCGCGCCTGAGTGTAATACAGGACATCAACTTCCTTGCAGATAACCTTTCTTTCTTCAATCAGGAGTTCCGATACCCTGTACTGCCTTCCGCGGTGGAGATAGATTGCGCCCGGAAATGCCTCTCTGGAAATCCTTGTCCCGCTCAAATCTCCGATATGCCTTCCGGATTCATCCACTATATCAAAAGGCTTTCCTATAGCCCTAATTTCAACCTCTCTGTGAGGCGTCCTGCTTCTTGAAAACCAGATGCCTCCTCTTTTGCCGGGATTCAACATCCCTTCCTGAACAAGCTCTTCTATCAAGGGCCTAAGTTTTTCAGTATCATAAACGCTGTCTCCGGCTTTCAGATATATCTCGGAAGCGGCGCAGGGAAGATGTTTTTTAATTATGTTTTTATTTTGAGGGTCTATAACTCCAGCCTCATGGGATTTTTCAAAGAAGGCTTCGGGATGCCTCATAAAATACTGGTCCAGCGCATCCTGAATCGCAATCATCATTATCAAAGATTCCTGCCCTTCCCTTCCAACCCGTCCTGCCCTCTGCCAGGTGCTTGAGATTGAACCCGGATAACCTGCAAGGATGCATACATCAAGCCCGCCTATATCAACACCGAGTTCAAGTGCGCTTGTTGAAACAACGCCGAGCAGTTCACCGCTGAAGAGTTTCTGCTCTATCTCTCTTCTTTCCTTTGGCAGGAAACCTGCGCGATAGGGGCTGATTTTTTCCGCAAACTGAGGAGCCCTGTCAACAGTCCACTTATATATAAGCTCTGTAATCTTCCTTGCCTTTGTGAATACAATGGTCTTCAAGCCTGCCTCAAGGCATTTGATGAATAGAGCGGTTGCCTCTGTATAAGGACTTTCATGTGATGGATTTATGAACATGAAGTGTTTCCCACCCTGAGGAGCGCCGCTTTCCGTCACGGCCTTAAAAGGCAATCCGATGAGTTCCTCTGCGAGGCTCTTCGGATTTGCAATCGTAGCTGAACAGGCGATGAACTGAGGGTTTGAACCCCAGTAATTGCATATCCTTCTGAGCCTCCTTAATACATGCGAGACATTGGAGCCGAACACGCCGCGATAGGTGTGTATCTCATCCACAACAACATACTTAAGATTTTTGAAAAACCCTTCCCATTTTATATGAAAGGGGTTTATTGCAAGATGAAGCATGTCAGGGTTTGTGAATATGACATTCACGCGCGGTGGAAATTCTGTTTCCCCCGCGATTCCACTTTGAAAAGCCTTTCGAATCTTTCCCCTTCTGTAGGATGTTGTATCACCATCATAGACTTCAGCAGGCTTTAAAGGTGTTTTTATACGTGGAGAGGGCAACATAACGCCCCCTTCTCCCCCTCTTAAATTAAGAGGGGGGCGGGGGGCGTTAACTTTATGAAAGAGCTCATTCAGATTTTTCACCTGATCCTGCTCAAGGCCTTTCAGAGGGAAAATATACAGGGCTATGGCTTCAGGATTTTCAATTATGGATTCAATAACAGGTATGTTATAGATGAGGCTTTTCCCGCTTGCAGTCGGAGTCATTACAACAACGTTCTCGCCCTGTCTGATTAAATCAATTGCCTCAACCTGATGGCTGTAAAAAAGCCTTATCCCCTGTCCGGAAAGAATATCCCTAAGTTTCTCATTGAGGCTGAGCCTTATGTATTTTGGCTCAAGAGGATGGATGTATTTGTGGCCTGCTATTGTTTCACTGAATCTCTTGTTTTTTTCGAGGGATTCAATCAGTCCGTGAATTGACATCTGCTAATAGAGTCCTCTAAGAGTCTTCATCTTCCGGCCATCCATGCTTGCCTATCAAAGGCACAAATACACACGGCACATGAGTTTGCTCCGAGACGCCCTCTTTGGATTTCCTTACAATCAGAAGCTGCTGCGAAAACCGTATTCCAACAGGGGCAATAATGATGCCTCCATCAGCCAACTGCTCTATCAAAGGCTCCGGAATCTTAGGCGAGCCCGCTGTTATCAATATCCTGTCAAAAGGAGACTTTTCAGGCAAGCCGAGCGTGCCGTCGCCCGTTATGGCGTAGATATTAATATATCCCAGCGCCTGAAATCTCTCCTCTGCCTTTTTAGCAAGCAAAGCTTTTCGCTCTATTGTAAAAACCTCTCTGGAAAGCTCTCCAAGGATTGCCGCCTGATAACCCGAACCTGTCCCTATCTCAAGGACTTTTTCATTCCCCTTAAGCTCAAGGAGTTCTGTCATTATCGCAACCATATACGGCTGTGATATTGTCTGCTCATCGCCGATTGGAAGCGCCATGTCAGCATAAGCATTGTGCTGCATATAATCATCAACAAAAATATGCCTCGGCACCTTTCTCATTGCAGAGAGGACCCGCTCATCCTTTATTCCCCTTGGAATAAGCTGGGCGTCAACCATCAAGTCTCTCAGTTTCTTAAAATCTTCCATATCGTTCACGATGCAAGATACAGGATACAGGATTCATGATACTTGTCTTGTCTCTACTCTTACAACTTGTATCATGCATCATGAATCGTGCATCCTTTCTAAGATTTCTCTCGCTGCCATCACTCCTGACGCCGACGCCTGAATCAGCCCTCTGCTCACACCTGCGCCGTCTCCGACAGCAAAGAGATTTTTAACCTCTGTCTCAAGGTTTTTGGTCAGGGTTAACTGCATGGAATAAAATTTAACCTCCACCCCGTAAAGAAGCGTATGTTTTGAATTCACTCCCGGCGCAATCTTATCAAGGGCGTCAATCATCTCCATAATATCCGAGAGATAACGGTAAGGCAGGACAAAACTCAGGTCTCCCGGAGTTGCATCTTTCAGAGTGGGCTGTACCCTTCCTTTTGCTATTCTCTCAGGCGTTGAACGCCTTCCTGCCTGCAGGTCTCCAAGCCGCTGCACAATAACGCCCTTGCCGATGAAGTTAGCAAGCCTCGCAATATATCTTCCGTAAGATATGGGCTCATCAAACGGCTCTGTAAATACTGTGCTTACAAGGAGGGCAAAATTTGTGTTGCCGGTTTTTCTGTCTGCGTAGCTGTGCCCGTTCACTGTCCAGAGGCCCTTCAGATATTCTTTTACGACCTCGCCGTAAGGGTTAACGCAGAAGGTTCTTACCTTATCGTCAAATTTTTTTGAATGGAATATTAATTTCGGCTCGTATGTAATGCTCGTAAGATGTTCAAAAACAGAGGCTGGGATTTCAACCCTTACTCCTATGTCAACAGGGTTCTGAAGCAGGGTAAGATGAAGACGCCTTGATTCTTTTTCAAGCCATCTTGAACCTTCCCTGCCCGGAGCCAGTATCACATAATCAGAGTAGGCTTTATCTCTGTTTTTAAGCCTGATTCCAACAGCCCTGCCCTTTTCTGTAAGAACACTTTCAGCATCCGCCCCGAATAACGTTTCAACCTTGCCGTTCAGAGATTTTTTAATCTTCTTAAGCAAAACCCTGCACCTGTCAGTGCCTATATGCCGTATCCTTGAAGGTATGAATACAATATCGTTTTTGGATGCAAGCCTCTCTATCTTCTGAATTTCTTTTCTGCTTCCTCCGTAAGCCTTTTTAGGGGCGCCGTATTTAATGTAGATGCTGTCAGCATAGTCTATCAACAACTGAAGCGTGTCCTTGTCTGTATATCTTAAAAGAAAGCCGCCGATATCAGGCGAGAGGTTCAACTTGCCGTCGCTGAATGCGCCTGCTCCGCCCCATCCGCTCAGGAGAGCGCACTCAGGGCATGCCTTGCAGGATACATCTTTTATCATCATCGGGCATTTTCTCTGGTCTATATCCCTGCCCTTTTCTATGATGAGTATCTTTGCATTCTTCTTTTTACTGACAAGTTCAAGCGCGGAAAAAATACCTGCTGGGCCTGCGCCTACTATTATGACATCGTATTTCTTCATGCTCAAAGATTCATGATGCACGATTCATGATGCATGATGGAAAAACAATATCATAAGCTTATCGTGTATCTTGCATCCTGTATCCTGCATCGCATATTTGAATTTCATGCTTGCTTGCATGCTGAGAACAAGGTTTTCTTCAAAAACTCCAGCGCGCTGTAATTCGTCAGGTCAAGGTGTATGGGCGTTATGGAGACATAGCCTTTCTGGACAGCATTAATATCCGTGTCCTCTCCGTGCTCCCAGTAAGGAGTGCCTCCCCCTATCCAGAAATGCTTCTCTCCCTTCGGGTCGTATGTCTCCTGTATGGCATTGTCATATATGCGTTTCCCCTGCCTTGTGAGTTTTACGCCGTGAATGTTTTCTTTTTTTACATTCGGCAGATTAATATTAAGAAGGGTATCGTAGGGCAGAGATTTCTCAAGCACATACCTTGCGATTTCAACGGAATAGTAAGCCGCCGTATCAAAATGGAATTTTTTATCGCCGACAACCGAGACGGCAAATGACGGTATTCCCATTATGGTGCCCTCTATAGCCGCCGCGACAGTGCCTGAATAGGTAATATCATCACCGACATTGCCGCCTTTGTTGATGCCTGAGACAATCAGCGCGGGCTTTTCAGGCAGTATCTTGTTAACGCCTATTGCAACACAGTCCGTCGGAGTTCCGTTGACTGCATAAATATGGTCACTTAGTTCTTCAGCCTTCAGCGGCCTGTGCAATGTTAATGCGTGGCTTACAGCGCTTCTTTCCCTGTCAGGCGCAACAATATAGGCGTCTCCGAGTTCCTTCATAGCCCTGAAAAGCGCAATAATCCCCTGCGAATGCACTCCGTCATCATTTGTGACAAGGATAACAGCCATTAAATATTGTATCACAATCCCTGACATGCCGACACAGCGCTTTACTCTCGGATATTTTTTTTGTGTTCTGAGATATTAATCTGATAAAATAGCCCAACTAGGATGCAAGACAGGAAATAGGTGAGATTCACCATTTCTTCATAATTCCTTCATAATCTTCTATATAATACATGTATGAAACTCATGAGAATGTTCTTATTGTTTTTGGCACTTTCTCTCATTATCCAGAACACCTGTCCTTATGGTCTGGCTGCAAAGACCGGTTTTACGGCAAAAGAGGTACATCACTGCCCTCTAAAAAAACACTCACCAACAAAAGCAGACGCAGATGACTCTGCCAAGATAGCCATGTTTCAGACAGGCCAGACTTTCGTGTTCACCGTCGGCTGCGCAATAAATGCAGCGCCGATGCCTTTCCCTGAAGTAGCCTTCACTTCTCCAGATATGCATTTTTATAAAAATATCTTCTCTGAACCAGCCACAAAACCTCCGGCTGTTTAGCCACAAGAAATCTCAATGCCCACGCATTGCTGATGGATTCCTGAATCCTGTCTGAGGACGTTCAGGATAGCTTGCGCGGTATAAATTTACAAACCTAACTATTTCTATAAATGAAGGAGTAATTATGCTTGCATTGGAAAATATTAAAAAATCATACAAAGGCCAGGAAGTTTTAATAAATGCATCTATCTCTATCGCTGAAAAAGAGATGGTCAGCATTATGGGCAGATCGGGCGCGGGCAAAAGCACTCTTCTCAATATTATGGCGGGTCTTATAAAGCCCGACAGCGGCAGGGCGCTGTTTAACGGCAACGATTTAACCGCTATTGACGAGGAGTCGCTTGCCGCTTTCAGATTAAAACACATCGGCATCGTGTTTCAGGACTTCAAGCTTATACCGTCCCTGTCCCTATCCGACAATATTCTCCTCGGCATTTATCCGCGAAAGGACATTAAGGATAGCGACAAAACAAGCCGTGTAAATGAGCTTGCGGAAAGGGTCGGTTTAAAACACAAACTGAAAGAAAAGGTGGACAATCTGAGCGGAGGAGAGAAGCAGAGGGTGGCAATCGCGCGCAGCCTTGTGAACCGGCCTGTTATCGTGCTTGCGGACGAGCCGACCGGCAATCTGGATTCTGCCACGTCCGATTCCATCATGGCGCTTTTCAGGGAACTCCATCAGACAATGCTCACTTCATTCATAATCGTTACCCACGATAAAGACATAGCGCAAAAGACGGACAAAACATATGTTTTACAGAAAGGAGAAATAAGGTCATGAAAATAAAATTAATGATATATTCTTTTTTGGCGGTTGCAGCTTTCTTGTTTGCGGCAATGAGTAACGCTTATTCGGTTACGATTGAGATATTTTATCTCCCGCATCCTCCTGCCGAAGCAGTGGTGAGAGATGTAGAATCGGTCATTAAAGAGTTTAAAGGCGTAGCGGTGAAAAAGTACAGCTTTGAATCGCCTGAGAGCCGCAAACATATCGCAAAATACAATATCAAAGAGCATTCGCCAGTAATGATTTTCGTAAACGGCAAAAATCAGTTTTCACTTGGAAAGAGACAGGTCATTCTAAAGAACTTCCAAAAAGGCAATGCCTTTGTCCCGATGTTTGAGGGCAACTGGAGTTATGAAGACCTGAGACAAATCCTGAAATCCGCAGCGGGAGGTAAATAATGGAACTCCTGAGAATGGTCATAAGCAACCAGTTGTTCTATCTGAAAAAGGTGCTTTTGGTTGTTATGCTTATAGGGCTTATGTTTTTCCTGCCTGCTGCTTCCGTCATTCTGGTTAAACATGCTAAGGGGCTTGCGGAAAAACCCCTTGAGACTCTTGAGACCGAGTTGATACTTCAGTATGACAGGGTCAACAGGGATTCTAAAGAGGTCAGGACTCAGGGAATAATACTGCCTTTTAACCTGAATCCAATGCCGCTGAATACAGTATCGGAAAAGCTTGCAGACATAAAGGAATTAAAAGGTTTTTCGACAGCGCTTGTCCTGTGGGATTTCGACGTACAGAATACCAAGACATTGATCGCAGTCAGGAAGGAAGAGCCGCTGACGGGCATGAGAAAGATAGAATCACTGCTCATGAAGGGCGGCCGTTTTTTCTCGGATAATGACGCGCGGGAAGTAATCCTTGAGCGCCATTTTGCGAAGCTGTTCGGATACGATACGGGCAAGGACTTTGAGCTAAGAGGAGAAAGGTTTAAGGTCGTTGGACTGGTGGATTTTAAGGAACAGAGCAATCTGAGCAGCGCCTCGATATTTCTGCCTTATGTAACGGCATTGAGGCTTGCCGGACTGAGAGAGCCTGTTGTCAATCAGGCATTTCTTTCCCTTAAGTCCGCAAAGGATATGTCGCCTGCTTCAAAGAGGATTGAAGGACTTTTCCCCGGCGTATCGCTGATAACAAAGGACAGCCTTTACAAGAACCTTTCAGGCATAAACAAACTTCTTTATCAATCAGGAAAATATTTTCTTCTGATCGTATTCACGGTTTCACTCCTTTTGATGCTCTGGATATTTAAAATGCACAGGCTCGATTTTAGGTATCAGACTGACATCCTGAGGACAATCGGTTGGCGAAGGAAGGATATCTTTCTATGGGGCTTCTACGATACCGCGGTCATAGCGGCCGGTGCCGTTATAATTGCCGTTGTCCTTGCCTTTATCCTGAACCGGCAGGTATTGCCAAATCTTGCGAACACACCGCTTCTTAATACGGGGGTGGCGCTATGATGAAGGCATATTTTTATTCTTTTGTAAAAAGCAATAAGACCAAGCTGTCTTTGCTCGTGCTGAGCATTGCCGTTTATTTTGCCCTTGCTGTTTCGGCGCTTACCCTTCATAAAAGTATTCCGGAGATTGCCGCACTGCCTTTTAAGGGTATAGGAGTTCAGAGTGTAGTGCAGAAAAACGGCAAAATTCCCGAGAGGATGCTGGGGGCGATTTTCCCGCATTCCAATGCCCCGATAAGCGCGGAAGAAGCGGATAAATTAAGGCGGCTCGAATTCGTAGAGGGTTACGACAAAGGGCTTTACTTATGGCATTTCGATAACTCCTATTTCAAGTCCACGATGGGCATAGAAGCAGAGTCCGTGATATTCGCGGAAATACTGAGAAAAAACATTCTGCAAGGAGAGTTCAATATAGCGAATGAAAACATCGTTATCACGGACGACTTTGCGCGCAAGCATGGCATTTCACTCTCGGACGAAATTACAATATCCGGGGCCGGTCATAAAGTAAGAGGCATTCTCAAGGCCAACCTGACAGGAAACATTATCCCGGCAGATGTTTATATGAACATGCGAAGGGCAGTGGAGATTGCCAAAAATTCCGAAGAGATGAAGAAGGTTTATCAATTACCCAATGGCGATTTCGCCAATGTAATCCTGCTCAGAACAGACTCTTTATGGAAAGGCAGCAAGGAAAAGGAGATTAAGGCTATTAGCAAGGACTTCATTGTCTTCAGCGAAAATACCTTTACCGGAGAGGTAGCCAAACAGTTGTCTCTGATCTCAGGAGCAGGCAGAACCATATTTGCGGTAATGGGAATGGTCCTTCTGTCGGCATTTTGTCTGATGGTAATATCAGGCATGAAGTCAAGGGAAAGGGAGATATCCCTTTTGAGGATGCTGGGCTGGAGGATAAGAGACATCAAAAGACACTTTATTGCAGAGAGCTTTATACTGTTGTTGATTTCAGTGGCAGCGGGCAATATATTAGCCTTTGCAATACTGAAAATTCTGAGCCTCCAGACCGTTTCAATGGAACTGCCCTGGGACATATCGGCAAAGCCGCATTTCCTGCCGGAGGAGAACAGCATCGAGCGCATTGTGCAGGCCGCTATCCCGGTTCATTACGACTGGTGGACATTTGCGACTCTGAGCATCGCGTTTCTATTGGTGTTCCTCGCAATAAACTACACGCTCTTTTACAGGCTTAAAAATATAAAGCCCTTTGAATACGGGAGGTAAAAAATATACAAATGAATAATAAAATCGAAATTAGCAGAAGGCCTTCCATTATTCACCTGTTCCTGTCCTTTCTGAGGCTCGGTTTAACGGCCTTTGGCGGCCTTGCAATGATTGCCTACATAAAAGAACTATCGGTAAACAAAAATAAATAAATTGATGAAGATTCCTTTAAGCACATGCCCTGTGCCAGACTCTTCCATGGCCTATAGTCGTTAATACAGCGTCCTACATAGGGCTTACTGAGGGGCCTTCCAGGCGTAGGCTGCGGAAACTTTATCGTACCCGCCTTGTGTACTTGTGTGGCTGGGCTTCGATCCGAAGAAGGCGTCTGCCACTACCGCCTTCATTGTCGTCTTCTCGTCGCTCTCTGGTTTCTTCGGCACGACCAATGCCGAGGAAGGAGAATATTGGCCTTGATGAATGCATAAATACTGCCCTGAAACAAAGGTGCCTGTTGAAGCAATCGCCGGCTTGACATATTATTAATTTAAACCTTATAATGTGCATATGCACAAAAATGGTATTAAGGAAAATGTCGCCGAGATATAAGAAATCGAGGTTTTGTGAATGCAAATTTAAGGGAAAAGCCTTTAAACCGACAGGCATTCCCATGACCGAGATTGAAAAGATTGTATTGTATCGAGACGAGCTTGAGGTTTTGAGACTCTGTGATATGGAGGGCTTTACTCAGGAAGAGGCAGGCAAGCGAATGGAAATATCTAGAGGGACCGTCCAGAGGATTCTTTCCAGTGCACGGAAAAAGGTAGCAACGGCTCTTGCTGAATGCAAGGCCCTTGTGTTTGAAGAAACCATATGCAAAAAGGAGGAAAAATAAAATGAAAGTATGTTTTCCAGTACAGGCAAATGACGGTTTTGAAAGTGAGGTTTACGGCCATTTCGGCACTGCAACAATGTTTCTCGTTGTTGATACAGAAACGAACCAGATGTCTGCAATCAATAACAGAGACATGCATCATGTGCATGGAGCCTGTAATCCCATTAAGGCTCTTGATGGACAGAATGTTGACGCAATTGTTGTGGGAGGCATAGGAGCAGGCGCTCTAAGCGGGCTGAATCGGTCCGGTATCAGAGTCTATCAGGCGCAGGCAGCAACAGTGCAAGGAAATATCGATATATTTACAACCGGATCCCTTCCCGAGTTTGTGCCTCAGAATACCTGCGGCGGACATACACAAGGAGAGGGCTGCGGTCATTAAAGTAGAGCCGTCGGCAGAGATGAGAAAAATCGCACGGGGAAGGGAAATTGAGCCGGCAAAGAAGGCTGTGGCGAAAGTTCATTTGTCGTCATAAAAGCGGTCAAGCATACTTTTTGAGGTCCAGGAAACTACTGTGGGAGATCGAAATACGGGCAAAAGACAGATAGTTGCCGACGAAGGTAAAAAGTTAGCTATCCTATCCGTAGCGTTGAATATATTTTTTACGGCTGCTAAATTTTCTCTTTATCTTCTCTCCGGCAGTTTCTCCCTCTTGGCTGAAACAGCGCATTCTCTCGCTGATGTCACAGGAAGTCTCCTTGTTGTGGGCGGCATATACCTTTCAGAAAAGAAATCAGAACGATTCCCGTGGGGACTCTATAAGGTCGAAAACATTGCAGCGCTTTTTTCGGCGTGTTTGATATTTCTTTCCGCTTATGAGATCGCAAAGATGATATATCATCCCTCTCCTGAAGGCATGAGAAATCTCGACATGACGTTGATCGTTCTTTTTTTGATGACAGTTCCAATTATCCTTTTTTCAAGGTATGAAGCAAGAAGGGCAAAAGCGATAAATTCCCCTTCATTGATGGCTGATGCAGAGCACTGGAGGGCGGATATCGCACCCATTGTTGCAGTGGCGATAGGCATAGCCAGTGCACGCCTTTCTTACCCTGTTATGGATAGAATTTCGGCTTTTGCAGTTCTTCTCGTAGTCATCAAAGCAGGTTATGGGATATTCAGGGATTCCATGAAGAGCCTTATGGATGCATCCGTGGACAGAGTGACATTGGACAAGATAAAGGCTGTCCTGGGAGAATTCCATGGGGTTAAAGAGGTCGTTTCATTGCATGCACGGAACTCGGGCAAATTCATATTCATAAGTATGGATGTGCGCCTCTCTTCGAAAAGACTTAAGGACGCCCACGAACTCGCGGACCGTATCGAAGGGGAGATAGAACGCCGAATCCCCTTTGTGGAGAAAGTGACGATCCATTATGAGCCGGAGAAGAAGGACCGCACACGGTATGCCGTGCCCCTTGCCGACAGAGATGATGCCGTCTCCGAGCATTTCAGCAGCGCCCCGTTTATTGCCGTATGGGATAAGGGGCCGGATGAAGCGGTGATATCACAAGAGATACTCGAAAACCCCTTCCGAACCCTGGAAAAGAGGAAGGGGATAAGTCTGGCGACATTCCTCGTAGAAAAAGAGATAGATATCCTCTATACAAGAGAGTCTTTCGACGGCAAAGGTCCGGAATATGTCTTTGCCAATGCCGGCATCAAAATAAGAAGAGTCGATAGAGAGAGCATGAACATATTAATAAAAGAGCACGATGGTAAAAGTGATTAGCGTATCACGCCGGAGACATGCGAGAAGGGATAGTAATACAAAGACATCAATCAAGAGGATTTGCACATGGATAAAAAAAGAGAAGAAAGCTTAACAGAATCATATAAGGGAAAAATCGTCCCGGTCAATAAAGCCACTCTCAAATGGGGCAGAGAACTTATATTCCTGGGCAGGACACAGGTAAACTCATGCAGGATGAGATCAATAAATTCTCAAACTTGCTCACCGATTTTCTTGAATTTTCAAAGTTCACAATTGTTCATAATTTATTCATTAGCTTTTCACAATTTTTCGATATGGTATATGACAAAACCGGCTCAAGGAGGTAGTCATGAGAACAAAAAAGATCATAGGATTGGTTTTGGCGCTATCATTAGTCTTGGCCGCTTCGCTGGCCTTTGCCCAGCCAATGAGAGGTGGAATGAAAGGCTGGAAAGGAAGCGGCGGATGGGGCATGGGAACGCAGTATCAGAGGATGTATAATCCCAAAACAGTGGAAACCATTACAGGCACGGTTGAGTCTGTGGATAAGATCACTCCAATGAAGGGCATGAATTACGGCGTTCACATCACTGTGAAGACCGATAAGGAAGCCATATCCGTCCACCTCGGTCCCGGGTGGTATATCGAAAGGCTCGACACTAATATCGAAAAGGGTGACAAGGTCGAGGTCAAGGGTTCGAGGGTAACCTTTGCTGGCAAACTGGCAATTATCGCGGCAGAGGTGAAGAAAGGCGATAATGTCCTCACACTCAGGGACAGCACAGGCATTCCGGTATGGTCCGGATGGAGAAGGTAAATTTAAACTAACGACCCTGCTTTGAGCCGGGGCAGGGCTTTATGAAAAGGAGGAGATTATGTCATTAATAGCCGCCAAGGGAATAGATAAGGAGTATCAGACCGGCGAGGCCGCAGTGAAGGCATTAAAGGGGATTAGCTTTGAGATAGCTCCTGCATCCTTTGTCTCGTTCATAGGGCCGTCGGGGAGCGGGAAGACCACCCTTCTGAACCTCATCGGGTGTTTAGACAAACCCACAAAAGGGAAATTGGAGGTTGCAGATACTGATGTCCTGCATCTTGACAGGAAACAGAGCGCATTGTTCAGAGGAAACAACATCGGATTTATCTTTCAGGACTTCAATCTTCTCCCTGTGCTCACTGTTTATGAAAATATCGAATATCCTTTGCTCATGGTGCAGAGCGCACCCGCTTCCGAAAGAAAAAAGAGAGTCACTGCCCTTCTGAACGCTGTGGGCATGATTGATCAGAAAGACAAATATCCCGACCAGATATCAGGAGGACAGAAGCAGAGGGTTGCAATTGCAAGGGCATTGGTTACAAATCCAAAGCTCGTGCTTGCGGATGAGCCCACTGCCAATTTAGATCATAAAACAGCTTATATGGTTATAGAGCTTATGAAAAAAATGAGGGATGAATTCAGGACTACCTTCATATTTTCAACCCATGACCAGAAGATTGTAGGAGAGGCTGAGATTATATTCACGCTGGAGGATGGAAATCTGTTGGACAGACATGTTGAAGGAGGTAAGCGAAATGAGTAATCTCCTCAAAATAGCAATCAGGAATCTTTTGAGATACAAAAGAAGGACCCTGCTTACAGCCTCTTTGATAACAGTAGGCGTGGTCTTTGTCCTTGTGTTCATCTCTGTTTCTAGCTCATTCAAAAATATGATGATAGGGCAAATAACCGATTCAGTGATAGGACACCTTCAGGTTCATCGAAAAGGCTATGTGGCTTCCATAGAGAACCTGCCCTTGAACCTAAATCTGAAAGCAGGCGCCGCGGCTAAACTCGAAAACATACTAAACAAACAACTGGAAATTGAGTCGTATTCCCCAAGGATAAAATTCGGCGGCATGTTCAGTAATTTTGTTGAGACCACTAACATCAGGTTAAACGGCATCTATCCAGACAAAGAATTAAAAACTGTCCCGCTTCTTGCTTCAAGAGTAACTGACGGCAAAAGGGTTCTCGACAAAGGAGATATATGGATACCAGAACTTTTGGCTAAAGGCATGAAAGTAAAGGTAGGCGACACGATAGTGGTGGTTGCGACCAACAAAGACGGCTCTGTCAATGGAAAGCAGTTCATTGTGTCAGGCGTGCTTGAAAGCGTAACCGGGCCCGGCGGCAGGGACGGCTATATCCACATAGATGATGCCATGGAAGTCCTCCGGATGGAAGAAATGGGAATAAGCGAGATTGCCATTAGATTGAAGGACTTCGGAAAGCTTAATTCCTTCAGTAAAAAGCTGGACGGACTGCTTTCAAAAGAGCTTAACCAGCAGGACAAACCCGTCTTTGAGCTTCATACATGGGAAAAGCTTTCTCCGTTTTACAACATAGCCCGCATGATAGATGTAATGACTTTCTTCATTAAGCTCATGCTCATCGCCATTGTTTTAATCAGTATAATGAATGTGATGATAATGGCTGTGTATGAAAGGATAAGAGAGATAGGCACAATAGCAGCCATAGGGACTCTGCCGGGGAAGATTTTGAACATGTTCGTGATCGAGGGATTTTGTCTCGGCATTGTCGGCGCAGTCATCGGCAATGTTGCGGGAATTGTTTTGATTTTTATACTCAATACATTAAAAATTACCTTCAATTTCGGGCAGCAGCAGGGCTTAATCCTTCAGGCAAATGTAAACCCTGCCGATATTGCCGCCATATCTGTAACCGTAATAATCGTCTCTATAATCGCCAGTCTACAGCCAGCGTTCAAGGCTTCGCGCATGGAGCCTATAAAGGCGCTGAGACATGTATAGGAGGACTTTGATGTTGAAAATTATCATAGCATTTTTATCACTCCTTATCGCCCTTCCGGTTTATGCCATAGACGGCACGGCACTTTTAAAACAGGTGGACAGAAACCTTAGTCCTGAGTCATATGAGTCATACAGAAAACTTATAAATATAGAGCCCAATGGCAGAAAAAAGGAATATACCCTTTTTACTGTCAAGAAGGGAGTCGACAAAGTTGCTTCATTATTCCTCGCGCCAGCAAGCGAGAAAGGCAGAAGCACCTTGCGTCTCGGTGACAATATGTGGCTTTACATACCCAATGTGGGCAAGCCCATCAGGATAACAAGCATCCAGTCCGTAGTAGGCGGCGTATTCAACAACGCAGATATTCTTCAGCTTGATTATGCCGCGGAATATAATGTGGAGAAGGTTGAGGAAAAGGGAGGCGAATACCTCCTTTATCTGAAGGCAAAGACAAAAACAGTGGCGTATGACAGGCTGAAGATATGGGCGGACAAAGGCAAAAAGCTCCCGACAAAGATAGAGTGTCTCACAGAGGCGAATATGCTTATTAAGACTCTATATTTCAAAGATGTTAAGGACTTCGGAGGCGGACTCGTAAGGCCCTCCGTTATAGAGACTGACAGCCCGCTTTACAAGGGATACAAGTCCGTCATGATATTCGCCAAGGTCAAGGCAAGGGATTTCAAAGATGAGGTCTTCACCCTCACCTTCATGCCGAACCTTGAGTCATTGAGGTGAAACAACTCCATGGCAGCCTCACCCTTGCGTTCCTGTTCTTCGCATTTGGTATCGCTTCTTCCTCCTTTGCAGAAGAACACACTTTTGACATTTCCGAGATAGAAAAAAAGCCGTATCATATCGGAGGCAATCTGGAATTAAAACCAGTGCTTTTCGGGCTGGATAAGAACGCATCTCTTTACAAGCTTAAATTCTACAACCGTGATGAAGGAAATACTCTTGAAGAATACGATGCCAAACTGCAACTGGAAGGCAGTCTTGAAAAAGGAATCGCAAAACTCTCCGTAAAGACAAACACCGACTACAAAAAATCTTATCTTGGCGAAGACCAGCAGACAGCTGTTTATGAGGGATTTCTCTCTATAAAACCTTCTTCATCACTAAGCATTGACATCGGCAAAAAGGCCCTGAAGTGGGGCAAGGGCTATGCGTGGAACCCCGCGGCCTTTATAGACCGGCCCAAAGACCCTGACGACCCCGAATTGAGCCTTGAGGGCTTTTTAGTCGCATCAGCCGACTACATAAAAAGCTTTCAGGGGCCGTTAAAGACTGTTTCATTTACGCCTGTGTTAATACCTGTCTACAATCATGTAAATAATACCTTCGGAGATATAGACAAGCTCAATTTCGCGGGAAAGCTCTACTTTCTATTTTACGACACTGACATCGATTTAATAGTCCTCACAGGTGGAAGCAAGACAACGAGATACGGGGTAGATTTTTCGAGGAATATCACCACCAATTTAGAGATACACGGGGAATTCGCTTTTATAAACGATTATAAAAAGAAATTCATCGACAGCAACGGAACGAATTTTGAAAAAGAGTACGACGCAAAAAGCTATCTGATAGGCATGCGCTATCTCACCGAAAAAGATACAACTTATATTATTGAATACTACAGAGACGGAAGCGGCTTTACATCCGGCGAGATGAAGGATTATTTTTCTTTCATCAACAAAGGATATGATTCGTATATTTCGACAGGCAGCAGCACACTGCTTAAAAATGCATCAAATGTCACAGAGGGCAATTATGGAAAGATAAATCCGATGAGGGACTACATATATTTACGAGTGAGCCAGAAAGAGCCGTTTGATATACTCTATTTCACGCCTTCAGTCACATTGATAACTAATATAAATGACAAAAGCTTTTCTTTTTCTCCCGAACTTTTATACACAGGAATAACAAACCTCGAACTCAGGCTTAAGACTGCATTCGTCTCAGGAGAAAGGCTGAGCGAATACGGCGAAAAGCAGAACGATTACAGGGCGGAATTAAGAGTGAAATATTATTTTTGAGCGATACCCCTGCCGCCACAAGCCTTTCTCTGCCCTTACCTGGATTCGGCCTGTCCGGAGTTATAATCATGCTTTTGTTATAGACTTCGTCTTTTCGGGTTAATGTATTACACGCTTTTATTTATCAGTGCCAAAGACAGGGAATATCTTGGCAAATACCCAAAAAAGCGCAAACGGCAGGATAAAAATACTGACAGCTCCGCCCAGCCCTTCCTTAAACGTTTCCCAGTCGTGCGGAATTATCGGCATAACATATTCCATATAACCTGACAGCGTTAACGAGAAGGCCTGTCCGCCGATAACAACATTCCATCTCATCATAAATACGCCCATCAGGGCAAGAACCAATCCCACAACAGCCCTTTTTATTGTAAGCCCGGGAACCAGAAAGATTATAAAAGGGATAAGGGTTCCCATCCCATACTGCAGAATAAATATGTTCGTAAACTCCTTGTCATAGATAACAGTCCGCAGTATATCCCAGTGCTTAACGGCAGTATAACCCCTGAACACAAGGTCCAGGAGTTCAAGGGTTATGGCAAACATCATAAACAGCAGGAGGTATTTTGCCGTAATCCGTATGACGCTCATCTCAATGCCTTTTACATCTTCCAGTTTAGGCATCCAGGGTTTCCTCAGAGACTTTACCTTTACCTTTATCTTTCTGATCTCCATTACAATGATATACGTAAGCAGGCACAGCGCAATTCCCGATACTATTGCAGACATTATGAATATGACAGGCATCAGCGGGGTCATCCAGAGCGCATTAGCCTTAACAGAGCCGAATATAAAACCTGCATAGCCGTGAAGGAAGCAGGCAACAGGGATTCCCACTCCTGCAAGTATTTTTATCGCCTTTTCATCCCTCTTAAGTGATTCCTCGCTTATGTCATAGACTCCAAGCGTAAGAGTACGGAATATCACAAACTTTATCCATTCAAGCAGTGTCTTATCTTTCTTTTCCTTCAGCGGAAGCGATACCTCAACAAAGTGCTTTCTGTATAAAAACCAAAGTTCAGAGGCAACAATTGCTCCGTATGAAAAAAACACTATACCAAAAGTAGCTATTGCAGATGTAAAGTGCGGAGTCAAAAACACATTCATGCTTCTGAAAGGATACTGAATATGCAGGACTATCGGGATAGGAGCCGCAAAAAGAAGAGCAAATGAAAACACAAGCGCAAACCTTGCAATATCCTTCAGTTCCTTTATGCCAAAGACATGATAAAGCGATGAAAGCACAAAAGCCCCTGCAACAAGGCCGGTCATAAACGGATACATTACAATCTGAATGCTCCAGTAGATGTATTCATTCGGATAGACGAATAGTTCCTTAAGCGTCCAGATTTCACCGTGAACCATCTATATTACCTCCTTGCTGAGCCCCAGATAATATACCTGCGGCTTTGTGCCGAATTCATCCTTTAACACAGAAACCCTCTCGGTTCTTATAATCCTTCCTACTTCATCATTCGGGTCATTGATATTTCCGATAAGCCTGGCTCCAAACGGACACGCCTGAACACATGCTGTCTTCAGGCCCTTTGTTATCCTGTGGTAACAGAAATTGCATTTTTCAGCCGTATGATGCACAGGATGAAAGAATCTGGCGCCGTAAGGACATGCCATAACACAGTAGCCGCATCCGATGCACCACTTCCTGTCAACAAGCACAACACCATCCGTAGTCTGATAAGTTGCGCCCACAGGACAGACCTGAACACAAGGCGGATTCTCACACTGATTGCAGAGTTTCGGGACAAAGAAAGCCTTTTCTATATCTTCTTTTTTCACATCTTCATATTTTCCATGGCCCATCTCAATACTGCTGCTGATGAATCCGTCTCTTGCAGCCTTTGGCGAATCAGCAAGCACCCTGCCGTCTTTCAGAAGCACATAGCGTTCCACCCATGTGCGCGAAACATTCGCATCACAAGGTATTTCGTTCTCAAGCTGGCATGCCTTTACACACATGCCGCATCCAACACACTTTCTGGTATCAACAAGGAACCCCCATCTGATCTTCTTTATATCTTTTGCGGCTAATAGGCCTGACGGCTTGAGGAGTTCCATCGCTGTAAAAGGAATTGCCGTTATTGCTATGCCCTGCATAGAATATTTTATAAAGTCTCTTCTCGTTATCATTTCAATCCTCTTAAAGAATTCAACGAAGGTTTATGGGGATTATGGCACATAATACATTCAACCCCTGAATTATGCCTCTCAGGATCTATTCCCTTTATCTTTGACCTGTTGCTTGTAGGATACGGCAGATATGAGTGGCACCTGAGGCACTGTTCCCTGCTTTTATCAATTGCAAGCTTAGCCGGATTCTCAGGATGGTCTATTGCAGGGCCATGGCAGTTTTCACACTGGATAACTGCATGGGGCGTTTGTTTTATTAAAGAAAGATTATTGCCGTGGCAGTCCTTACAATACTCTGAAGACCTGTATTTTACTTTAACTTCCTTCCAGAAATTCTCATCGGCTTTGTTATACCAGCCATATATGTAGCCTTTCTCATGTATGCCAAAACTCTTAGGCACAACAAATCCTCTTATAACCAGCGCTAAGAAAATTATGCCGATTACGACATAAAGCGGCCGCCAGATATGACTCCTCATCAGATGCTAAACCTCCGATGCCTCTTTAAGGCATCAATGCGCTATCAAACCAATCCTGTTATAGCCCTATAAATTTTTCGGGTTCTTTATACTCATGGCATTTCACACAGACTTTTTTAGCTATCTCATTTGTCACGCGCCATGAATGCGGTTTATGACATTCCTTACACTTTATCCCCATGTTCTTCACATGCAGTTCGTGCTTGCCTACATTCGGAACATTTGCGTGGCAGTTCAGGCAATTGCCCCAGTCAGGCCTTACCTTTTTGTGAGGTTTATGGCACTCATAGCAGTGGAACTGCATAGGAGCGTCAGCAGGCACCTTTATCTTTGTTGCCTTTTTAACCATAGAAGGCGAAGGCTGGAAAAACTTCACGTCTATCGTCCCGTCTTCAATCAATTCTTTTCTTATATTTTCTCCGCCGTGGCAGAAAAGGCATTTCTTCCTTCCGGGTTTTAAATCCTTTGTGCGGTCTGTATGACAGTTAAGGCATGGGAGTTTTTCCATCCCTGTTCCATGAACCTCCCTGCCCTGATGGCACATTGTGCAGAATCTTTCTTCAGGCAGAAACTCGTGTATCTTATAGCCGTGACATTTAGAGCATTCCACCTGCTCTGTAAACATGTGCTTTGCATGGTATGCAGAGCGGTTGATATTATGCGCTTCGGGATATTTCTCGTTTGTTTCCCAGTGGCACTTGATACAGAGTGCCCATGGAACAATAATCTTGCCGTGTCTCGGCTCCACTGTCTTTTGTCCTAAAACAGTAAACCTGTAAAGCTGGACAACCCGATCTTTCTTGGAGGAATGATGACATTCATGACAGTTGACCATGTTGTGTTTGCTCTTTGCCCATGCCTTGTTAGCATCGTAATGAACATGGCAGAACATGCAGGCATTCGGGTCATTCTCAAAATAATCGTTTATTTTATACCCGACAAGACCTGCGCCTATTAAAAAAAACAAAAAAGCTATGGCAGTAATTATTTTTGCCTTACGCGAATACTTCTCTGAATACCATTTAATTAACTTATCTAGCAACTTGAATGGATTAAACATTAAAAAACATCCTTTTTGCCCAGTTAGAAAGCACCATCCTTTCTAACTGGGTTTACTTTTTGAATATTAAACTCCCTGCTGCTTCAAAGCTTTTAAATTTAACATAAGAAATCACAAATGTCAAAAGGCGAAGGGAATATTGTCATCGCTTCCGTGAATGAATTATGGTAGCATTGTAACAAAGAAAAATATGAAGGATTATCCGTCAGAATACAGAAATTTTTCCCTCTCAGCGCCTGAAAAGTTTTCTTTTCCGCTTGATGTCTTTGATAAATGGGAAAACAGGTCGGCGCTTTACTGGACAGACGGCGTTAATGATAAAAAATTTTCATTCGCTGAATTAAAACTTCTCTCATCAAAAGGCGCAGGCGCTCTCAAAAACAGGGGGATTGGAAAGGGTGATAAAGTCCTTGTAATGCTGCCCGGCATTCCGGAATGGTGGGAAATAATGCTTGCGCTTATGAGGATAAACGCTATTCCGATACCTGCGACAACCCTGCTGACATCTAAGGACATAGAATACAGGCTTGCATCAGCAGACATAAAGGCAATTATCGCATCAGATGAAGATGCACAAAAAGTGGAAACCGCTGTAAATAATTCCTCTGCTCATCCCTCTCTTATCATTATTGGCGAAAGACAGAGATGGCATAATTACATTAAAGAAAGCGATAAAGCAGACGCCTTCAAAGGAGAAAGAGCTTTCTCATCAGAGCCGGCATTAATCTATTTTACATCCGGCACTACAGGCCCGCCGAAAATGGTGCTTCATACGCAGGCGTCCTATCCGCTTGCGCACCTGATAACAGGAAAATACTGGCTGGACCTTAAACCCGGCGATATCCACTGGAATCTCTCAGATACTGGATGGGCAAAGGCGGCGTGGTCCAGCCTGTTTGGCCCGTGGCATATGGGAGCAACAATATTTTCATTTTACAAGAAAGGAAAGTTTGATCCTTCACTGACAATGGAAATCCTGCAGAAATACCCCATAACAACATTCTGCGGGCCTCCGACAGCTTACAGGATGATGGTAAAAGAAATCCCTGCATCCCAAGATTTCACCTTTAAATCCATGCGCCATTTCGTTGCAGCCGGCGAGCCATTGAATAAAGAGATAATTGAAATCTGGAAAGAGAGAACAGGGTTGTATATTTATGATGGTTACGGGCAGACAGAGACAGTGAATATTCTGGCAAATTTCAGATGTCTTCCTGTAAAGCCCGGTTCCATGGGAGTGCCGGTTCCGGGATTTTCTATTGATATTATTGATGACAGCGGAAATCAGGTTTCTTTAAATACCGAGGGCGATATCGCAATAAAAATAAAACCGGAAAGGCCTGTGGGATTATTCAGGGAATATCTCGGAAACCCTGAGGCGACAGCTAAAACAGTAAGGGGCCAATGGTATATAACAGGCGACAGGGCCTATAAAGATGAGGATGGATACTTTTGGTTTGTCGGAAGGTCGGATGATGTTATACTCGCATCAGGATACAGGATAGGGCCTTTTGAGATAGAGAGCATCCTGATAGAACATCCTGCTGTCAAAGAGTCCGCAGTTGTTGCAAGCCCTGATGAGATAAGAGGAGAGGTTGTGAAAGCATTTATTGTCTTAACACGGGGATTCAGGCCCTCGAATACCCTCATAAAAGAACTGCAGGAATTTGTAAAAAACCGCACAGCGCCGTATAAATATCCGCGCAAGATTGAATTTGTCGATGACCTGCCTAAAACCATAAGCGGAAAAATAAAGAGAAAAGAGCTGAAGATGAAAGAGTTCGGGAAGGCCTAAAATTCTTCTTCCAAAATCAGTGCGGATGTGATAGCATTAAAAATACTTTTCCTGCTTAATTCAAAACAGGGGGGCTTTACATTTAATGGATGGACTTACCTACAAAAAGGCTGGTGTTGATATTGATGAGGGAGACAGATTTATAAACCTGATTTCTCCCTTGGCAAAAAAAACCTTCAGGCCCGAGGTCATTACAGACATCGGCTCATTCAATGCTCTCTTTCAACCTGACATAAAAAAATACAAACAACCCGTGCTTGTCAGCGGCACAGACGGCGTTGGAACAAAGCTGAAGATAGCATTCATGATGGACAAACACGACACGGTCGGCATTGACCTTGTCGCCATGTGCGTAAACGACATCCTTACAAGCGGCGCAGAGCCCCTGTTCTTTCTTGATTATTTTGCGACAGGCAAACTTAAATCTGAAAAAGCAGCAGAGGTCATTAAGGGAATAGCTGAAGGATGCAGACAGGCAGGCTGCTCTCTGATAGGCGGAGAGACTGCGGAAATGCCGGGATTTTATCCTGAAGGCGAATATGACCTTGCAGGCTTTGCTGTCGGAGTGGTTGATAAGGATAAAATAATAAACGGCTCTGCTATAAACGTAGGAGATGTTCTCATAGGGCTTGCGTCAAGCGGGCTTCACAGCAATGGATATTCCCTTGCAAGAAAACTGTTTTTTGACATAAAGAAAATGGATGCCTCTGCATATATCCCTGAACTCGGAACCTCTATCGGAGAAGAACTCCTTAAGCCAACAAAAATTTACGTAAGGGCATTTAACAGTATCAGAGATAAAATCAAGGTAAAAGGCATGGCTCACATTACAGGCGGAGGCATTTCAGGGAATCTGCCGAGGATATTCCCTGAGGGAGTAAGCGCCGTTATCAATGAACGCTCATGGTGTCCCCCTCCTATATTTCACATTATAAAAGAGATGGGCAATGTGCCCCTTGACGATATGAGGATGACTTTTAATATGGGAATAGGGTATATTATTGCCATCTCCGAGGCTGAAACGAAGAATGCAATATCTATTTTAAACGCAGCAGGGGTTGATTCTTTTGTGATAGGCAATATTGAGAAAGGAGGTCATGGCGTAAGATATGCATAGAATTAGATTTTTGCTTAAAAAGGCCTTTACTCCTATAACTATAATGATAATACCTCACAGCAATAGAAAACCGTTCAATCTCAAGATACCTTCTATAGGCATATTCATTTCAATACTCCTCTGGCTGATTGGAACTGGTTATGTCTTCTCAATAGCTATTGACACGCTTGAATATTACAGGATGCAGGAGAAGGTTCAGTATTATTCCGGCCAGTTTATGGAAATGAAGACAACAATGTCAGCGCTTAAAAAGGCGGAGGCTGAGTTCAGGAAACTCTTTTCTCTGAAATCCAAAGAGAAGGTCATTGAAAATATGGACACATCAGACAGCGGCGCAATTGACATAGAGGCTCTGAAACAGCAGATTAAAAAGACGGTTGAAGACGTTGGTGATATAAAGGATTATCTGAGCCAGCAAAGAGACCTCTTCATGGCAACGCCCAAAGGCTGGCCCCTTACAGGAAATGTAACGTCCTATTATGGCAAAAGAAAACATCCTGTAACAGGAGGCGATGATTTCCACAACGGAATGGATATAAGCGCCTCTCCGGGCAATCCTGTTACAGTCACTGCTGACGGCATAGTGAGTTTTTCCGGATGGAACGGCGGCAGCGGCAATCTTGTAGTTGTTGAGCACGGCTTCGGACTTTCAACGTTTTATGCTCATAGCAAAATGAATGCGGTTAAGGTCGGCCAGCGGGTAAAGAAGGGCGACGTCATAGCCTATGTAGGTTCAACAGGAAATACGACAGGGCCCCATCTTCATTACGAAGTATGGAAAAACGGCAGTCCTGTTAACCCTAAATCTTATATAGAAGGGAGGAATTAGCAGATGTTTTCAATGTTTTCAAAAAACACAGAAAAGCTTGAATCATTTATCGGCATCAACAGTAACTTTAAAGGCGACATAAAAACACAGGGGACCCTGCGCGTTGACGGCACAGTTGAAGGCAATATTGAAACTGACTGGCTTATTCTCGGAGAGACATCGCATCTTAAGGGCAATGCCGTCTCAAAAGGCATTATTGTCGGAGGCAGGGTTGACGGCAATCTAACCGCCAGAGAAATTATAGAGATTAAGACTAAAGGGCAGGTTACGGGCGAGCTTGCGACAAGCAAACTCAGCATTGCAGAAGGCGCAATGTTTGACGGCCGTTCTTCAATGATCAGGGAAGAATCAAACGTGATTGAACTGCAGGCCAAAGAAAAGGCGTCTTAGGAATTTCATTTTTCAGGACCTGCTATTCAGGATACCATCTCCTTACAACGAATTTATCTCCCTTGCCATCGCCCTTATAATCATTGGCAGGCTGCATTATTTCGCTGACAGCCCTGACTGCGCTTAGCAGATTCTTGACATGCACCCCTTGTGAAATAGCGCTCTCAATCACCTCTCTGCTGTTAAGGACTATTAACACATGCCTTTTATAAACAATAATATCCAGCGGCTTGAGCTTCTTTGCTATTTCATCAGGAGAGATGCCTTTTACATCAACAGGCATCCCGAAAAATAAGAGGGAATCTGTATTGCGAGGCGTATAGCCGCCGGTTGCCTCGTAAAGGAGCCCTGAACAATCAACGCCTTTCAATGTCCATCTCTTCAATACATCACCGGACAATGTCCCTGACGGTTTATAGAACTCGAGCATCTCAGGAATTCCCTTTGAATAGTTGCCTCCCCACACATATATAGCCCCGAGCTGCTCGGGGGAAAGCAATCTTTTTATTATCGTGTTTTTGTCAGGCAGTTTCCTCTGGCGTTCCTGCGGTTTTTCAAATCTCTTTTCAACAAACCGGCTGTCAATATAGTAGCCGCTCACTGCATGATACGGATAATCCTTCGTGCTTACTTTGAGTATTTCACGGCTGCCTTTCATGATTGTATCTTCTATAACAAACACTGTATGCGGCAGAGCAACAAATTCAACCTCTTCTATAAGATTTTTTGCGGTGAGCTTTAATGTCCTTCCGTCACGGCCTCCGAATACGGATTGAAAATCAGGCGTGTTCAAAACAGGAGTTGGCAGGACTGCAATAGCATATTTTGCCTCTTTTGTCTCTACATTTTTTTGTGCTGCCAATTCCCTGTCGCATGCTATTGCCAGGAAACTTACGATGATTAACCCTGAGAGGGCATAGTATTTGATAAGTTTCAGTCTGTAACCTCTTTCAGCCACTTCAGATAATCCTCCGGCCCTTCAACAATCGGCAGGGCAATAATCTCCGGCACAGAGTAACTGTGCATTTCCCTTACTTTCTGAGAAAGTCTGTTAAAAAGTTTCTTTTGAGTCTTAACAATCATCAGGACTTCCGATTCATCCTCTATCTTTCCCTGCCAGCTATATATTGACCTTAAATTCCTTACTATATTCACACAAGCTGCAAGCTTCCCCTCAACAAGCGCCCTTGCAATATTCGCTGCCTCATTCTCGTTAGAGACAGTTATAAAAACCACTATATTTTCCATTTAGCTCCCCTTTTTCATCTGTCATTCTGGCTCGTCCAGAATCTTTCTTCAAAAAACGATTCCCGACAAGCGGAAATGACATTACAATGAAATAAATCTTCCATCCTTCATAAGCAAAGCTTTTTTGCCATTTTTATCAACAAGTATCACAGTCGGCTTAAAGAACACAAAGTCCTGATGAAACGGCGTGCTGACATTCCCTCCGAATGAACTGTTGTCTCCGAGCGCAATGTGGATCGTGCCGAGGATTTTTTCTGACTCAAGGATATTGTCAGGCCTTTTCGCCATATCATTGGTACCTATGCCGAGTTCCGCTATATTTGCATTTTCCCTGCACTCTGACAGTTTTGCTCTCAGATAACCGGCGTATTCATCATCCCCTGACACTTCTTCAACAAATCCGTTTTTTACTGTCAATGCCACAGGTGGTTTCAATTGCCTCGTAGGCGCAAACTCAAGGATCAGCCGACCTTCTGCCGTGCCTTCCACCGGCGCCAGATATACCTCTCCTGCCGGAAGATTTCCGAATGCTCCCGGCGCTGTGAGAATCCCTGTGTCTGATTCTGCCTTTCTGCCTTTTTTTGAAAATGAAATAGAAGTGCCATTCGGCGTTTTTATCTCTACAGCCTCCGCCTTATCTACAATTCTCGCAATGCCCCTTGTCCTTCTGTCAATCAATCTCCAGTTTACGTTCATTGCGCCCTCAAGCATCGCCGCATCAAACAAAGGCATGCTGACATAGCGTGTCTTGCATATCCCTGTCAGAAGGTCCCTAAACCTCGTATGGCTTGTAGAATAATTTGAAAGCGCAATGACACCATCCACGGCATGTCTTTTATTACGGGCTACAATCTCTTCTACTCTCTTCATATCTGAAGCCTTAGCCTTTTTATTTATGAGGCGGGCTAACAGCTTTCGCGCGTTTAGTTCATTGAATGCCTTTTCGCCGAATGCCCTTGCCCATAGTTCCTTAGGAGGCTCTGCGCCGTGACTGCCTGTGGCGGGATATTCATGATAAAGAATCTTTTTGCAGAAACTTTTTCCTGTCTCAGCAATAAGAATAGCTATATCGCACAGTCTTTCCCTTCTGCATCTGTCTGAATTCTCTATGAACTCTTCATTGAATGGCACATCTGTGAATACAAGAACACTCTCTGATTTTTTGACACTTAGGTTAACGCTGAATATGTTCCTTAGTGTCTTTGTTGTCAAATTTAATCCACTTTAATCCGCGGGGTTATGAATATGAGGAGTTCTGTTTTATCCTTTGTTTTAGTCTCTTTTTTGAACAGCCAACCTATCAGAGGAATCCTGGAAAGCAGAGGAATACCGCCTTCACTCTCTGAGTCTGTCTCTGTATAGATACCGCCGATTACTATTGTCTCGCCATTCTTGACAATAAGGTTTGTCTGTGTTTCACGGGTATTTTTGGGCGGAGTCCCCAGAACACTGCGGCTGAAATCAAAGCTATCCCTTGATGTCAAAATCTTCAAAGATATCTGGTCATCATTTATCACCCTTGGAGTAACTTTCAATTGCAAGGTAGCTTCTTTTTCTGTATATGTTGGTGTAGCCCCTGATTGTTGTGTAGTAGCTACAAGTATGCCTGTGCCGCTCTTTATATAAGCCTCCTGATTGTCAAGAACCATTATCTTCGGGTTTGACAATGTCCTTGCATTTCCCTGTGTCTCAAGGGCTGATATCTGGAGGTCAAGTATCGCATTCTTCGCCAGAATACCTATGCCTATTACTCCGCCAGATCCAAGCCCAACCGCTGCCGGAAGATTTACACTAAATGGATTCCCGCTAATGCCCGTACTGCCAGTTAATCCTCCAGTTGTTGTCCCTGTAGTGGTTGACGATGTTGTTGTGTCGACTCCCTTCACCGTTACATCACCCCTTGTATACTGAGCCCCCCACTGTATGCCCAATTCCCTGCTTGCATTTGTGCTGACCTCAACAATCTTTGCCTCTATCATAATCTGCTTTGTCTTTACATCAACCTGCTTCAAAAGCTGCGTAACCCTCTCTATTGCAGACGGAATATCCCTTATAACTACCATATTGCTCTTCGGATCAGAGGCAATGGAACCCCTCTTGCTTAAGACCTTTGTAATAATACCCTCAATGTCTTTAGCGTTAGCGTAGTTAACAGTTGCTGTATAGGTCGCAAGGTCTTCGTCTGCTCCTGAAGAAATCACTCTCACAACATTTCCGTCCTTTATGTATGCAAACCCCTTGCCCTTTAATATGGAGTCAATAGCATCCCACAGGGGGACATTCCTGAGACTGACTGTCACCTTGCCCGTAACTTTTTCGTCAATGATTATGTTTATGCCGTGTTCCTGTCCCAGCGCCCTCAAAACATCGCTCAGTTCAACGTCCCTTAATTCCATTGATATAGGAGCGCCTTTTTCATTTAAGGAGGAATTAGAAGCCGAGTAAGAATCAGCGCTTAAAAATGCAAGGGCTAAAATCAGGGAAAAACTCAGAAGCAATATCTTTTGCTTCATGCATCCTGACGCTCTGACACTCTGACACTCTGACACTTTTTTATGCATTCTCATTCCTTCGCCTCCTTATCCTCTTTTTTATCTTTACCTTTGTCATCCTTTTTGTCTTTCACCTTATCATCATCCATAGCGCTATCTCTACGGGTATCCATCGCAAACTTCTCTACTCCAAGATAAAACCTTTTGCCGTTTTTTTCAAGTGAGACCCTGTCTTTCGCTATATCCACTATAAGAAAATTATCGACTCTTTCATTCTTCCTGTAAAACCCGCCGTTTATTATTGCCACCGCCTTCTTCCCGTCAGAAATTATACCGGTGATCTTCAAGCCTACAGGCATATCTTCTCTGAACGTCTTGCCTTTTAGTTTTGCCATCTTGTCTCCATAACGGACAAACGGGTCTCTGCCCCACTTTTCTTTTATCGGTTTATCCAGCGCGTCAAGTTTTATATCCGAAAGGCTCACGGCAGTCACAAATTCAGGATACAGGATGCATGATACAAGATATAAGGCTGATAACAGTATCAATATACTCCTGTGCCTTAGCATCTTGAATCTTGAATTTCTCATTCCTTTTTCCTCAGATATGTCACTGCCTTCAGCAAAGCTACGCCTGAAGGATACAGCGAAGCGTTTGTCTCAAATTTAAGTTCCTGTATAAGAAATAATTTATGCCTTGCCTCAACATTCTTAATGAAGTCATACAACTCCCTGAACTTTACCCTCAGTTCAATCTTTACCTTTAATTCTATAAATTTGTTCTTATGCTCAAAACCTTCAGGCGCTATGGATACGAAATCAACATTTGCAATAGTCGCCTCACGGCTTATAGCCGCTAACATCCCTGAAAGGTCTTCTGCCTCCGGAAGTGTTATCTTTTCCACAACAGGTTTCTTCGGAATAGCAGCCTGTGATGCCAATGCTGCATTTGATGCTTCTATCTCTTTCTTTAAATTCTGAATAGCCTGTTTTTTGTTCTTAACACTTACGGATGAAGGCGAATAGAGCAGCATATACGGAACAACAACCACTATTGCCACTAGATTTATCAGAATGATAAACCGTTCCCTCTGCGAAAGGCTCTCAAACTTACTTTTAATTGCTTTTATATTCATATCTCTGGCTCTTAATTTATACCTTTTAACTCTTAACTTTCATTATCTCCATCTCGTCTTTGCCTTCAGTTCAAAAGAAATATCCTTGGCGCCCTTCTGCACAAAAACAATTTCAACATCATAGAAATGATGGGACAGCTCAAGCGCGGATATAAAGCTTGCAACTCCGAGCTGTGCTGTTGAGAAGCCTTTTATGCTCATATTCTTTACACCCTTTTCCTCCCGGGATTCAATAGCGGAGAGCCACACATCCTGCGGCACAACAACTGAGATAGTGCTGAGTGTCTGACTCCATTTTGGAGCCTTCTCCATTGCAATTAATATTTCCTTGTCCACCAACAAAGACGGGGCAACAGTAACAGCAGGGGGGGGCTTTATCTGTTGCTGCAGTTCTATTTTCTGTTTGTTCAGCTTGTCCATCTCGGCGCCAAGCTTCCTGGCGTCAATAATATTCAAAAACCAGAGTCCCATAATTACAACGATATAAACTGAAAGCCCTGCAAGCAGATAATAAAACCGGCCTTTCCTCTTAGCAGCGCCTACCATCACCGCTACAGGAAAAAGATTTAATGTTGCTTTCATGCAGCCCTCCTTGCAAGGCCGATTGCAACAGAAAATCGGGGGCCAAGCGGCCTAAGGCTTTCGTCCTTCATAACAAGGTTATCAAACGGATTTGGAACGCCGACAGGGATATCAAGCATTTGAGAAAAGTAATCCCGAACAGCATGATTGATCACAACACCGCCTGTGAGAATAACCTCAGAAAATACCTTCTCTTTAAAAGTTGCCTTGTAATAATCTATTGAAAGGAAAATCTCTCTTAAAAACTGATTCAGCGCCTCTTTCATTTTCTCTGCAGGGCCGTTCATCATGATATCATCAATATCTCCTTCAGAGAAACCTTCGCTTATAAGCTGGTTTTTTATTTGTTCGCCTCCCAGCTCGACCGTCCTTGTCAGTCGTACGGATTCCGACCTAATTATGTCTATCTCCATGCTTCGTGCGCCTATGTCAAGCACTATTATGTTGCCTGAACCGTGCAATGGAAGCGCCCTTATAAGGCACAAAGGATTTACATCAACCGCAACAACTTTAATGCCTGCTTCCTTAAAAGGAGATATATACCGCTGGACATTTTTCCTCTCGGCAGAGGCAAAGGTTACAACAATGCCATCCGCAGCCGGGGCTGCTATATAATCATAGACAGCCTCTTCCGTAGGATAAGGCAACTGCCGTTTTATCTCCCACTTAACAGCCTCTTTTAATTCGCCCTTTGGCATAGGAGGCAGGTTTATCGTCCTTACAAATGAGAGGTGCCCCGGCATGTGAACTACAGCGTCTTTGCCTGCAATATTTATCTCTTTGAAAAAGTTTTTCAATCTGCCTGTAAGGAGAGATTCGTCTTCCCAATCAGAGGAGGGAATATCCATAAATGCGGCGAGGGAAATTTTTTTGCCGTTAAGTCCGATAACTTTAACAGACCCGGTGCCAAGATCCACTCCTAATGGAGCAGGCCTGAACAATCCGAACATTAACGCCCCTTGACCTTAAAATAATATCCCATGAAAACCAGAAAGAGCGAGGCGATTAAAAGCGAAACGCCAAAGCCAATTCTATAGGTAAATGTAGCGGTGTCTATCCGGGCTATCATCCTCTGAGACATTTCATTCATTTTCCTTAGAACCCCGGGAGTAAACAGCAGCAAAAGCCCCATTATGCCGGCAAGAATACCTATACCCGTAGAATAATCAGCTAATTTCATACATTTATCCTCCTGCTTAAAGTTTTACTTTAAAAGTATAGCTATTCCCATTTTAGATTGTCAAGGAATTTTCCCCTCACTTTTAACACAATCCGAGACAAAACCGCAGCTGATTGTATATAATGTAAAATGAAATGCAGAGAATGTAAAAGTGATTTAAAACTGCATACATACTGAAGAACATCGGCTCTTAGCTGCATGGAATGCGGCAAAGAATATCCGCTGAAAGAGTATCTTGACGAGATAGACGAAGAGACATGGCAAAGAATATCACTTCGCCCATGCGATAGAGCTTAAGATTTAATCTCGTTGTTACAAAACAACACTAAAGGGCGGTTAGCTCAGTTGGGAGAGCGCCACGTTCGCAACGTGGAAGTCGGGGGTTCGAATCCCCTACCGTCCACCATTTTTCTTGCGCCTATTGACCTCTCTCATCTTAAACTCTATAATGTCTTAAAATTATCAGACCTGCCTGTGGCAGACAGGCAGAATGAGAGGTGCTATTCATGCAAAAAAAATTCTTTCTATTAGCAGTCCTGTCTATTCTTCTTGTCTTTAGTCCTGCCTTCTCCGCAGACAAAGACAGCTTTCAGATAAAGAAACAGCCTGAGATACAACAGGTAAAACCGAAGAAACCTGTTAAGATAAAACTGAAGCGCTCCACTGAAGGGAAATATTCGTGGGAGCTTTCAGGAGATGATACCGATGAAGTTGTGCGAGCGGACAAAAGGCTGAGAAAATTGTTGAAGATAGAATGAAACACAGAATTATGTTATATTTACCCCGTAGAAATTTTTAACGGGGTGGAGGTTTTATGAAAATAGTTCTCGCATATTCCGGAGGGCTTGATACTTCTGTTGCCATAAAATGGCTTAAGGAGACATATAATGCAGAAGTCATTGCTTTCTGCGCAGACCTTGGCCAGGGAGAAGACCTTAACGCCGTAAGAAAAAAGGCGTTGAGAACAGGCGCGTCAAAAGTATACGTTAAAGACCTGAAAGAAGAATTCGTCATAGATTATGTCTTCCCCATGTTGAGGGCAAATGCAGTCTATGAAGGGGCCTATCTGCTTGGCACATCAATAGCAAGGCCGTTGATTGCTAAAAAACAAATAGAAATCGCAAAAAAAGAAAAGGCAGATGCCGTCTCACACGGCGCAACAGGAAAGGGCAACGATCAAGTGAGGTTTGAACTAACCTACTATGCGCTGAAACCGGATATAAAAGTAATAGCCCCGTGGCGTGAATGGCCTTTTAATTCAAGGCAATCGTTAATAAAATACGCAGCAAAACAAAATATTCCTGTTCCCGTGACAAAGGCTAAACCTTACAGCACCGACAGAAATCTCTTTCATATAAGTTATGAGGGAGGAATTCTTGAAGATCCATGGGCAGCGCCTCCAAAGGATATGTTTACCATGATTGTCCCTTCTGAAGAGGCGCCGGATAAAATTACGCATATTGAGATAAGTTATGAGAAAGGAAACCCGGTTGCCATAAACGGCAAAAAAATGTCTCCGGCAAAACTTCTTGAAAAACTCAATTCAATTGCCGGCAAGAATGGAATAGGCAGGGCTGATATAGTTGAAAACAGATACGTCGGAATAAAATCACGCGGTGTTTATGAGACGCCGGGCGGCACAGTCCTTCACATCGCACACAGGGCGATTGAATCAATAACTCTTGACAGGGAGGTTATGCATCTCAGGGATTCATTGACGCCTAAGTATGCCGAGCTTGTATATTACGGATACTGGTTTTCCCCTGAAAGAAAGATGCTCCAGACGATGATAGATGAAGCTCAGGAAAATGTCACAGGCGTTGTGAAGCTTAAGCTCTATAAGGGAAACTGTCAGGTTGTCGGAAGGAAATCGCCGGGGTCCCTTTATCAGCCCGAACTTGCGACTTTTGAGGCAGAGAAGGTTTATAACCAGAGGGACGCCGAGGGATTTATAAAGTTGAATGCATTACGCTTAAAAATAAACTCAAAGTTGAGAGTTAGGAGTTAAGAGTTAAAAATCATAAACTTTTAACTTAATCTATGTCTGACCCTAAATTCTGGATTGCGCTGAGCGATGTGCCTGATGTCGGGCCTGTGACGGCAAAAAAACTGCTCGCTATCTATAAAAAACCCGAGGCAGTCTTTAAAGCGCCGTATAAAGAACTGGCAAACATCCGCGGCATAGGCACTGCAAAAGCAAAAAACATAAAAGGATATTCAGAATGGGGAAAGATAGATGCTCAGCTTAAAAAACTTGACGCCACCGGAATAAAAATAATTACTTTCAGCGATAAGGATTATCCTGAAACGCTGAAGAATATAGAAGACGCTCCGATTGTACTTTACATCAAAGGGACAATCCAGAAAGAAGACAGATACGCTGTTGCAGTTGTCGGTTCAAGAAAATACAGTTCGTATGGAAAACTTGCCGCTGAAAAATTATCCTCCGAGCTTTCCTCTATGGGATTTACCATTGTGAGCGGTATGGCAAGGGGGATTGATACGCTGGCGCACACCGCTGCCGTTAAATCCGGCGGCAGAAGCATTGCTGTTCTGGGCTCAGGGATTGACGTGCCATATCCTCCCGAGAACAGAGGGTTAATGGAAAAACTATCAGGCTCAGGATGTGTGATAAGCGAATTTCCGCCCGGCACACTGCCTGAAAGAGAAAATTTCCCGAAAAGGAACAGGATAATAAGCGGATTATCCCTCGGTGTGCTTGTTGTGGAGGCAACTGCTGACAGCGGCTCACTGATAACGGCAACTTATGCCGTAGAACAGGGCAAAGAGGTTTTTGCAGTGCCCGGCAATATAAACTCTGCAAACTCGCTCTGCACGAATGACCTGATTAAGAAAGGGGCAAAACTCGTGCAGAGCGCAGAGGATGTAATAGAAGAACTTGCGCCTGTTTTGAGGGGTTACATACGGACAAGGGAAAAGGCAAACATAGAGCTTCCGGTTGAAGAAAAAAGACTTTGTGATATAATGACGGCAGAACCTAAGCATGTTGATATGCTTTCAAGGGAAAGCAAGATGCCTGCGCAAAAGGTGCTTGGGATCCTTCTCAGCCTTGAATTAAAAGGGATTGCGAAGCAAGCAGAAGGAAAGAAATTTTTTCTTGCATGAATATGTTGGAGGTATCTGGTTAAATGAATTCCGTAGTTATTGTTGAGTCACCCGCGAAGGCAAAGACAATAAATAAATTTCTTGGAAAGGATTTCACGGTGAAGTCTTCCATTGGTCATATCCGCGATTTGGTGGAGGGAGAACTTGGAGTGGATGTGAACAACAATTTTCGGCCCAAGTATGAGGTTCCCGCCGAGAGAAAAAAGGTGGTAGCCGAATTGAAAAAAATTGCCAAAGGCGCGGATATGGTGTGGCTCGCAACAGATGAAGACCGCGAAGGCGAGGCCATCGCGTGGCATTTGTCCGAAGTGCTGGATTTGAGCGAGAATAAAACGAGACGCATTACTTACTCTGAAATTACGAAAGACGCAATTCAAAAAGCGATTAAAAATCCGAGAACAATTGATAAAAATTTAGTTGACGCTCAACAAGCGCGCAGAGTTTTGGACAGATTGGTCGGCTATGAGATTTCACCAATCCTTTGGAAGAAAGTGAAGCCTGCGCTATCGGCAGGAAGGGTGCAGAGCGTTGCCGTGAGATTGATTGTGGAGAGGGAAAGAGAGATACAAAATTTCAAATCCGTTTCATCTTACAAAGTGTCGGCTGTTTTTCTGAATGAGAAAAACGAGATGGTGAAAGCGGAACTGCCGAAAAAGTTCCAAACCAAAGAAGAGGCGAAATCATTCCTCGAAAAATGCAAAGGTGCGGAGTTCTCCATCGCCAACATAGAGACAAAACCCGCAAAGAAATCTCCATCCGCTCCTTTTACCACTTCAACACTTCAGCAGGAGGCGGGAAGAAAATTCGGATACTCGGTTGCACAAACCATGCGGATCGCGCAGGGGCTTTACGAGAACGGAAAGATAACCTACATGCGCACGGATTCGGTAAATCTCTCCGACACTGCGCTGGGTCATGCGAAGAACGAGATTGGAAAATTGTACGGAAAAGATTTCTTGAATATCCGCCGTTACAAAACTAAGAGCAAAGGCGCGCAGGAGGCGCACGAGGCCATCCGCCCGGCAGATCTCGGCATTTACAAAATTGAAGGCGAGGCTCAGGAGCAGCGCATCTATGACCTGATATGGAAGAGAACGATTGCCTCGCAGATGAGCGATGCGCTGCTTGAAAAAACCACAGCAACCATCCGCGTGTCAACAACCGAAGAAAAGTTCGCTGCCCAGGGAGAGGTTCTGAAGTTCGAGGGATTTCTCAAAGTGTATCTCGAAGGAAAAGACGAGGAAGATGAGGAAAATGCGGAAGGCATCCTGCCTCCTTTGAAGATTGGCGAGAAGCTCTCAAACAGAGAAATAACTGCCACGGAACGGTTCACCTATCATCCGCCCCGCTACACCGAAGCCACGCTGGTGCGCAAACTGGAGGAACTCGGCATCGGAAGGCCGTCCACTTATGCTCCAACCATCTTCACCATTCAAAAGAGAAATTATGTGGTGAAAGAAGACCGAGATGGCGTGAAAAGGCATTTCAGTTGTCTCACGTTGAAGAACGGGAATATCATTGCAGAAGAAAAATCCGAAAACACAGGCGCTGAGAAATCAAAGCTCTTTCCCACTGACATCGGCATGGTGGTGAATGATTTTCTGATGGATAATTTCAAGGACATTATGAATTTCAATTTTACGGCAAAGGTGGAGGAGGAATTCGACGAAATTGCCAGGGGAACATTAGTGTGGACCAAGATGCTTGCAGAGTTTTATAAACCCTTTCATAAAACCGTCGAACATACAGCGGAAACATCAGCGCGCCAGAGCGGCGAGCGTGTACTCGGCAAAGACCCTGTAACGGGAAAACAGGTGATTGTGCGGCTCGGAAAGTTTGGGCCTATAGTCCAAATCGGGCATCAGGATGACAAGGAGAAACCGCGCTATGCTTCGCTTCGCAATGGCCAGCGCATGGATGCCATCACCTTTGAACAGGCAATGGAACTATTTAATCTGCCGCGCAGCCTCGGCACGCATGAAAGCGATGAGGTGATTGTTAATATCGGCCGTTTTGGCCCGTATATAAAATATCGGGGCGAATATGTGTCCCTCCCGAAAGACGAAGACCCGCACACGATTTCTATGAAAAGGGTGAAGGAAATCCTGAACGAACCCCGTCTGCCCAAGATATTGGGCAAGTTTCAGGGTGAAGACATCATCGCAGCCAAAGGGAGATTCGGCCCGTATGTGAAATACAAAAACATCTTTGCATCCCTCGGCAAAGGGGAGGACCCGCTTTGTGTAACGCTGGATCGCGCCATTGAACTGGTGACAGCGAAGGAGAAGAAAGAGCTGGATAAAATCATTAAATCATGGAATGAGGATGCGCGGGTGCGCGTGGTGAACGGCAGATACGGCCCGTGTATCCAGTCCGGGAAAAAATTCTTCCGCATCCCCGCAAGCAAAAAACCGCAGGATATTACGCTGGATGAATGCCTTGCCCTGGCGGGATTAAACGAGGAAAAGAAAAAATCCAAAGCTGCAAGAACAAAGGGAAAAACTAAAGTCAAAACCCGCAAGGCGGGATAAGAAAAACAGCCTGCTGAAATAAATTTCCCCTTGTGGAAAAATACTTCAAAAAGACAGGCAATGTACTCCATTGCCATAAAAAACATTGCGGATACAAAGTCGGAATTGACTCGCAACGAAAAGAGGCCCATCAATTAGAAGAGACAAAGGCATAACTGATAAAAGACCGCTCATTATAGGCATCGGCGGCAGCCACAGCGGAGCAGGTAAGACAACTGCGGCAGAAGCGCTTCTGAGACACTTAACAAAAAAGCTGTCAGCTATCAGCTATCAGCCATCAGCCGATTCACCGAAGGGCAGATGGGGCGCAATCAAATATACAAAAACTGCCATTTACACTTCCATAATTGATGACCCAGAGACACTAACGCAGGAAAGCAAAGATACCGCAAGGCTCATCAACGCAGGAGCAGAAAAAGTGCTGTGGGTCCAGTCGCCTCCGGAAGAACTCAAGGAGGTTCTTCCCCTGGCTGTTGACAGGCTCTCCCATCTCGCGGGGATAATTGTTGAAGGCAACAGCGCAATTGAGTTTTTAAAACCTGATATTGTAATATTTGTATCTGGAAGGCAGGGCAGAGCTTTGAAGAAAAGCGCTGAAAGAGTCCTTGAGACGGCTGATATAATTTTATACCAGGACGAGCCTTCCACGAAGCTGCCTGCAAAGGCAAAGAGATTTAAAGTTGCTTTTACGCCGACAGCGGAATTTGACGAATGCATGGATTATGTACAGAAATTGCTGAAATGAGAGGCAAATGAAAAACAGGATAGAAATAGAAGAAGAGATTAAAAAAAAGGCAGTCAAGGGCAGGCTTTCATGCAGTGCCGCAAGAAAAATCGCAGAGGAGGCCGGAGTGGCATATAAGATTGTCGGCAATGCGGCTGACAGGCTCAAAATAAAAATCGCAAACTGCCAGCTCGGTTGTTTTTGATGAGTACACTTTTTTTTGAACTCGCATTGACGTTTTATTTTACAGCAATGATTATCAGCGTTGTTGAACTCTTCAGGAGTTCAAAGACAACGACAAAGATGATGGTCATCCTTGTTGCAGCCGGTTTTGTTCTGCACACTGTAAGTATCGCCCTGCGCTATGCTGATGCGGGCCGCATGCCAGCTGTGAATCCTCATGAAGCAACATCCTTCTTTTCATGGTGCACCGTACTCTTATTCCTCATCCTTGAATTCAGATACAAGATCGGGCTTCTCGGCTCATTCATTATGCCTCTCGTCTTTGTCCTGATGCTCTCATCCGCAATGCTGCCAAGAGAGATAAAACCCCTAAGCCCTGAACTCCGGAGCTGCTGGCTCAGCATTCATACGATACTCGCGTTCATAGGCAATGCTGCATTCGCAATGGCATCAGGCATAGGAATCATGTATCTGATTCAGGAACATAATGTAAAATCAAAACATCCGGGCGGGCTTTTTCAGAGGCTGCCGAGCCTTCAGATCCTTGACGAGATAAATTACAGGTTGATAACAATCGGTTTCCCTCTGCTTACGCTTGCAATCATAACCGGAGCGCTCTGGGCACAGAGCGCATGGGGAAGCTACCTGAGAGGAGATTTCCGCGTGGTATGGGCAGTCGTCACATGGCTTACATACGCCGTAGTCCTGCACACGCGGCTTTTAGCGGGATGGAGAGGGAAAAGGGCTGCAATACTGTCTATCATCGGGTTTATTACAATCCTTATCGCCTTCTTCGGGATTAAATTAATCAAAAAAGGTCTTCATGTTTTCCTATGAATATTCTTGTTGTAGGGGTTAATCATAAAACAGCCGACCTTGATGTAAGGGAAAACCTTGCCTTTAATGGCCCGAAACTTGAAGACGGGCTCGTGAGGCTTAAGTCCATCTCAGGGATAAAGGAGGCTGTAATCCTCTCAACCTGCAACAGGGTTGAGATGTACGCCAATGTTGATAATCCCCAAAAGGCCTATGAGTCCATAAAGGACTTCCTCTCCGAATTTCACGGCATAGAAAGGGATTCCCTTGAAACAGCGCTCTATACCCATGAGGATACAAACGCCGTAAAACATATCTTCAGGGTTGCTGCAAGCCTTGACTCAATGGTCGTAGGAGAACCCCAGATACTCGGCCAGATAAAAGATGCATTTGAATTTTCTCTCCGAAAAAAGGCAACGGGAATCCTCCTCAACAAACTCATGAAAAAAGCAATATCAGTTGCCAAACGGATACGCACGGAGACAAAGATTGCCGAAAATGCGGTATCAATAAGCTTTGCCGCAGTTGAACTCGCAAAAAAAATATTTACAGACCTTTCAACAAAATCATTCATGCTTTTAGGCGCGGGAGAGATGGTAGAGCTTGCAGCACGGCATCTCACCAATAGCGGTGTTAGAGACGTCATTGTAGCAAACAGAACCTATGAAACAGGCTGCGAACTTGCTAAAGAATTTAACGGCAGGGCTGTAAGATTTGAAGATTTTATGCATGAGATGGTCAATACTGATATTGTGATATGTTCGACCGGCGCATCAAAATACGTGCTCATGAAAGAGCAGATGCAGAAGATAATTAAAGAGAGAAAACACAAGCCTGTCTTTATCATTGACATATCTGTTCCGAGGAATATAGACCCAGAGATAAATAACATAGACAATGTGTATCTTTATGATGTTGATGACCTGCATGGGATTGTTGATACAAACAAGCTTGAGCGGAAGAAAGAGGCTGAGAAGGCTGAAGGGATAATAGAAGAAGAGATAGAAACCTTTCAAAAATGGCTGGCATCGCTTGATTCTGTTCCGACCATTGTTGCCCTGCGCGACAAGGCGGATGCCGTTAAAAAAGAAGAGGTTGAAAAACTCCTTAACAAACTGCCCAGCCTTGGGGAGAAAGAGAGAGAGGCTGTTGAATACATGGCAAATGCAATCATAAACAAGCTCATACATCCACCTACTGCTGCTTTAAAAGAAGACTCCGAAGACAGAGACATCCTCATCGCAGCAATCAGAAAACTTTACGGATTGGATAAGAAAGAGGAGTAGAAAGCGTTTCAACTTATGCATGAATTCATTTTTCTTTTTTCAAGAGTCTCAGAGTTTCTTCATATATAGTCTTTCTGGGCCCGATGGCTACAACTTCAATAATACCCTTGTCTGTTACAGTTTTATAAACCATCCTGAATTTTCCGACTTTATAGCTTTGCAGCCCCTCAAGTTCATCCCTTAATACCTTTCCAGACAGAGGGTCACTTAAAACAGACTGCAATGCAGCCTTAATCTTACGTTTTAGCTCAGGGTGCAAAGTGCGGACTAATTCCGCTGTCTCATCAGACATTTTTAGCCTGCGGATATTCATTTATCCGAACAGTTCCTCAAGTGTATAGAGCTTTGCCTTGCCTTTCTTTAAAGCTGCCAAGCCTTTTTTAATCTCATCCATAAAGACAGAATCAGATCGTATGGAGACAGTCTCTTTCCAGCCCTCAAACTCGTCAGGGCTGACCAGCACAGCAGCAGGAGAGCCATTTTTGGTTATAACGACCTCCTCGTCAGTCTTATAAACCGAATCCACAAGACTGCTCAGCTTCATCTTCGCCTCGGAAAGTGATAATGTTTTCATTGAATCTAACCTCCTTTCTGGTTGACCAGAATTAAGACTAATATAACAGAAAAGGTTCCGTTGCCGCAACAGCCTTAAAGCGTTAATTTTTTACCACTTAATTTTCAGTGATTAAGATAAGCCCTACACCACCATCCACTGCTGGGGAAGAAACAATCTTTCATACGTCATCATCGCAAACCTGTCGGTCATGCCGGCGACAAAGTCGCAGACCATCCTGTGCTTGTTCAGCTTCTTTTCAGCGGGAATATTCTTAAAGACCTCTTCAATATGTTCAAGGTAATATTCGTATAAATCTCCGAGTATCTTTTTTGCCTTCCTGAACTCTATCTTTGTAGTATCACTCTCATACACACGCTCATAAAGAAAATCTCTCAGCATATATGTTGCCGATGACACCTCAGAACTCATAGAAAGCTTTTCAAGTCCTGTTTCAAGGGATTGATATATAAAGTCCTTTACCATCCTGTCTATTCTCCCTGAGTGTGTCTCTCCGAGAATAGTTACAATCTTTTTGGGGATGTCGGCTCTTTTTATAACTCCTGCCCTTATCGCGTCGTCAAGGTCGTGGTTGACATAGGCAATGATATCAGAGACGCGCACAACCTGCCCTTCAAGTGTCTCTGCCCTGTCTGCCTTTGTTTCAGGAATAATCATGCCCTTGCCTTTTGAATGTTTTACAATACCGTTCCTTACCTCATAAGTGAGATTCAGCCCCTTCCCGTTCTGCTCAAGAAAATCCACAACCCTCAGGCTCTGTTTATAATGGTCAAAGCCTTCAGGATGTATCTCCCTCAATATTGCCTCACCTGCGTGCCCGAAAGGCGTATGGCCGAGGTCATGTCCGAGCGCAATCGCCTCTGTTAAATCTTCGTTTAATCTCAATGCGCGTGAAATTGTCCTTGCAATCTGTGACACCTCAAGCACATGGGTTAGCCGTGTCCTGTAGTGGTCACCTTTCGGCGCAAGAAAGACCTGTGTCTTGTGTTTTAATCTTCTGAATGCCTTTGAATGGATAATCCTGTCACGGTCTCTCTGAAAGCAGGTCCGTATCTCGCCTTCTTTTTCAGGCTTCGTCCTGCCTTTGCTGTTTGCGCTAAGAGATGCCTTTGGATGAAGGGTCTTTCTCTCAATCTCCTCTGTCTGCTCACGAATGGTCATAACTCACGCAATATACAAAAATCTCTTCTTAAACTCTTCCACTCTCATATTTGCCGAGGCTGCTATTTTTTTGATATTCTCCGGCTTGAAATCTTCCTTCTCCAGCCTCATCATATATTCCCTTCCGACAAGATACGGCTCGGAGGTTATGTCAACATATCTTATCTTCGGCTTTCCTGTCTCAGGCTCAAACATCTCACAGAATGGCACTGATTTCAGCTTGCCCTCATAAAACACTATCATTGAGCCTGTGCCTCCCATCAGAAGAAACCTCACTGCGCCGTATCCGAGGTTTCTTGTATATTCGGCGTCCAACGGAATCGGGTTTGCAGCTCTGAGTTCATAGCCTATATATTTATCAACGATTGTGACTTTTATGCCCCGGCTTTCAAGACTCTTATTCACAAGCATCTTCATCACCCTTCCAAGCTGAATCTCTGAGAGCCTTACCCTGCCTGTCTCATCCCTCTCAATGCATTCATGCCTCAGCAGTTCTTCTGGAGCAAATTTATTTGCAATACCTTCCGCAAGAATAGCAACGCCGTAATCCTTGCCTATTGAAAGTCTTTTGATGATAGAGCCTTCAAGTATATCAGCGACTTTTTTAAATGAAAGCTTTTCTTCCTTAAATTCCTCAGGGATTAAGGTGACTGTTGCTCCTGCCGCCTTTCCTATGCCGAGTGCAAGATGGCCGGTGTACCTGCCCATCGTTGTCACAAAATACCACCTTCCTGTTGCCCTTGCATCTTCAAGGATGTTTTCTACGATTTCAACTCCCCAGTGCCTCGCAGTCTCATATCCGAATGTCGGGATTCCACCGGGCATAGGCAGATCATTGTCTATGGTCTTGGGAACATGGACAACTGCAATGCTCCCTTTCGCCTCTTTTTCTATCCATCTTGCCATGTAGAGAGTTCCTTCTCCACCAATCGTAATAAGATGCCTTGTCTTGAATGCTTTCAATGTTGACATAAGAACCCTGAAATGCTCTTTAGCCTTCTCAGGGAAATCTCTTGATGTTCTGAGGATTGAACCGCCTGTGATGTGTATCTTGCTTACGTTATCAAAGGTAAGTTCTAAAACCTTCTTCTTATCTCCTGCAAAAAGGCTCTTGAATCCTCCAACTATGCCGATGACCTTCTTGCCTTTTTTTATAGCCTCAATCGTGGCAGCGCTGATAACGCCGTTAATGCCCGGCGCCGGACCTCCTCCTACGATTATTGCAATTGTTTCTTTCATAACTCTTTCCCCAATAATTCAGGAATCTCTTTCTTTACATTCATAGGCTTTACCGTCCTGCTGACTATCTCTTTTGTGTTCCCAACTTTCAGCTTGTCAAAAAGAAGCCCGAACCTGTCTTCAAGCTCTTTCATTATCGGGCCTTTTACGCCTGACGGCAAGTTCCACCACTTTTTCTTTAACGGGCCGAACCCTTTCTTCCTTGTGCTGTACATGAACTGCTCTTCTGTCTGTCCTTCTTTCCATTCCTTTGCGTATTCGGTCTTTATAAACTGATATATTTCATTCCTGAATTCTGAAGGCATCGCCTTGCTGTCATACATGATATTTTGAAACCCTGTCGCAAGATGCACCTCTGATGTGCCTGTTTCAGGGAACATTTGGAATGCATCTTCGGGAAGCGTTGACGCTCCGTGCTGAACGCATCCTGAAAGATTGTATTCTTTCCTTGCTCTATCAGACAGCGTTCTCAGAGTTTCAAAATCAATCTTTACCTTTGCGAGTGTCCCGTCAGGAAGCACAACTCCTCCATGTGCTGTGCCTGTCTGCACACTGAGCTTGCTCAATCCCTTGCCTGCTTTAAATGTTTCCTTAAATCCGTCAAGATATGCCCTGAGCTCATCAGGATTGCTGTTCTTGCCTCCTATTTCTCCTATCTCTCCGCCGATAGAAACATCAAAACCCTTCGGCTGAATGCCCCTGATATATGCCCCGAGTTCCGCTGTCTTTTCAAAATTCGGCCTCTGCTGTTCTTTTGTCGTGGGCCTTTCAAGGTCAACGAGTGTTGAAGAGTCAATATCAATATTATAAAATTCAGCCTCAATCGCTTCTTTAATCAGACCTTTCACATAATCGGTTTCAGGTTTCGGGTCAGCAAGATAGTTTTTTCTTACAAGCTGGAAATGGTCGCCCTGAATGAATACAGGCCCTGCAAATCCTTCCCTGACAGCAGCGGCAAGCACAACAGTGGAATATTCAAGCGGCCGCTGTTTTGTATACCCTATCTCTGAGCGGGCAATCTCAAATATGACTGCGCCAACATTCATCTCGTTTGCCTTTCTGAATATTGCCCTTGCGGTGTCATAGGTAAGCCCCCTGATATTGATTGCAGGCACGGTAAAGCCCGGATAACTTCTTCCCATTTCTTCATAGAGCCCCTGTATTGACGCAGGGACAGCGCCTGCTGCCTTTGCAGTCTCTTTTATTAAAAGAAAAAACGCTATTTGCCTGTCCTTATCTTCCGTGAATACAGCTTCATATATAAGCTCATCCATTACTTTTTTCAGTCCTGCCTTATCTTTCAATTCCAGAATGCCATTGTTGACAGAGAGAATGCCCTTCAGTCCTTTCAGATCCATCTTATCCTCCTGCAAATTTATGAAATAAATTATTAACTAATACAAAGGCAATAAGGTGTCATTGCGAGGAGCGAAATGACGAAGCAATCTCGTAATTTTTCAGTAAGATTGCCACGCTCCTGTTAGTCGCTCGCAATAACAATGTAAAAACATTTATTACTTTTATCATAATATGCAAAGTTCAGCAAATTATTCCGGTGCCAGTTTTGGCGTGCCTTCAATATTTGAAAGCATGACTGCTGTCTCATCATCAAGTTCGCCTGTCTTCCCGATCCCTTCCCTTTCCTGAAATTTCATCAACGCCTGTTTCGTCCTAGTCCCAAATTCTCCCGTTGCAGGATAATCGTAAAGGCCGCGCGCCTTTAATTCCTGCTGGAGCAATAAAACCCTGTTATTGCCTCTATATCTGTTTTTGTAAAATACCACTCCACCTGTAATCATATTCTTGAATGTTTTTAGCGGCAGGATATTCTTTCCTTCCCTTGGGTCTATCAGCATTGCATCATTTCCCACAACCCATCTGAGAACCACGCACTTGTTTGTCTTCCCATGCTTCATATATAGGATAGACGGCATATTGAATTTTATTGCCTTATCAATGTCGTTGCCGAGTTTATAAACAGAAAAACCTCTCTTCGTCGGCTCCTTAGCAGCCTCAGCGCTGCCTTTTAAATCTTTTTCTCCCCAGATGTTCAGGAGATTTAGCGTACAGGCTGCCTCAAAAAGCTCTTCATTTGAAACCATATATATCCCGTCGTTTATGAAAAAATCACCCTCTATTTTCACCCCTTTTAACATGCTGCTTATCTTCTCAAAATAACTGTCTTCTCTGGATACATTGCCGTATGCAAGGATTACGATAAGAAGGAATATGGATACTCCGATTATTGCAGGCTTTAAAAAATCTGTTGTTCCTTTGCTGTCAGGGAAGCTCAAATCCCTTACAGCCTTCCTCACCATGCCTGCATCAATATTAATCGTACCTTCTGAATAGGAAAACAGCAGGGTCCTGTCACAAGCAAGGTTAATAAGCCGTGGAATACCGTGGCTGTGTTTGTAAATAAGTTTTATCCCCTTTGGAGGAAATATTATCATCCCGCCGCCTGCAATCCTCAGCCTGTGATTTATGTATATAGTTGTATCATCGCGGCTCAACGGCTCAAGATGATATCTGACAGCAATCCTCTGGTCCAACTGTTTCAGCGGCTCGCTCGCCACAATCCTCTTTAACTCAGGCTGCCCTACAAGAATCACCTGCAACAGTTTTTTTGTATTAGTCTCAAAGTTTGATAGAAGCCTGATAAACTCAAGGCTTTCAAGACTCAATTCCTGCGACTCGTCTATTATGAGAACTGCCTTTTCATTTTTTGAAAATACGTCAAGAAGAAAATTGTTCAGCGCCTCAAGATGGTCCTTTTCTGTACTGCCTGCGGCGGTGACGCCAAAGTCATAGTTTATAAGTTTGAGAAGCTCAAGAGGGTCAACCTTGGGATTGATTATCAGAGAGGTATGAGTATCATGTCCAAGGGTATTAAGGAGATACCTTATCAATGTCGTCTTTCCGGAGCCCACTTCTCCCGTAAGCATAATAAAACCTTTATTCTCCGATATGCCGAAATTAAGATGAGCAATTGCTTCCTCATGCTTCTTGCTCATGTAGAGAAACTTAGGGTTAGGCGTCAGGCCAAACGGCTCTTCCCTGAAACCGAAGAACTTATTGTATATCACCCCCTGCCCTCCTTCTTTTTTTCTTCCTTATCTTCCTCTGTCTTTTCTTTAATGGTTACATCCCTTGCAAAGTCAGGACACCGTAGATCTTTGCCTGAGATGGAAAATTTTTTTTTGCATGTTTCACGCCATGCGCAGACCGCACATATGTCCATCTATCCTCCTGCCGCTACTTCCTGAAATGCCAGCTTAACACCTTTCCTATATTACCTGCGATGCTGTCCTTAGAGTTTATTATAAAGGTTTTATTCCATATCTGGAAGAGTTCTTTTTCAACCCTCATGACTTGCGGGGGAGACTGCATCTCCCCCGCAGACCCCCTCGAAAATCTATTTCTCAGTTCTTCCTCAAACATAGGCACAATCTTATCTTTCATTCTCAGCTCCGTGTCCATGAAAAATACCGCTATTTCAGGGGAAAGGTCAAATATCCTGTCAAGAAAGGCGGCAATCTCGCTGTTATAAATCTGCTTCGGAGGGGAAGATTTCACCTCCATATACAGGATTGACCCGTCAATCTTCGCAATGACGTCATAATCACCGCCGACCCTCGGCCTTTTGAATTTTACTCCCCATACTGCCTCAGCGGCAAATTCTCTCCTGAATATCTCACAAAGGAACCATTCAAGCGTCTCGCCAAAACTCTTTATCTGCCTTTTTATCAGCCTGAAGCCATCGCCTGCCGGTTCAACCACCTTCACAGAAAGAAGAAAATCAACATAGGCCTCCGTCACACCGGATGTCGCATATTTTGTGACCTGCTCTTTCATAAAATATTCCTGATGCTTTATCACATCTCTGATAAAAAGGCGGAAAGAGTATTTTTTCAGCATCTCATAAAAATCATCAAGGAATCTCTTTGCAGGAAGCACAAGGTCTTCTGAGGGTTCTTTTTTGTATATTCGGAATCCGCGGCGTTTAAGAAGCGTCTCAAGCGACGGTGTAAGCTCGGAAAGGGTCTTTCTTAATCTCTTTACCTCGCTGCGCAGGGCATGGATTTCTTCATCATCCATTCTATCTGCCCTATCTGTCTGCTATAAGTTTGAGTGTTAATCTTCTGTGGCGGGGGCCGTCAAACTCGCAGAGGTAAACTGCCTGCCATGTGCCGAGAACGAGCCTGCCCCCGTCAATAATAACAAGCTGGGATGCCCCGATAATGCTCGATTTTATATGCGCATCGGCGTTTCCTTCCCTGTGGGAGTAATTCATCTCCTGCGGGACAAGTCTGGCCAATGCATTCTGTATGTCGCGGTGTACTGAGGGGTCTGCGCCTTCATTTATTGTTACCGCCGCTGTTGTATGAGGCACATAGACATAGCATATTCCGCTTACAATTCCTGCCTCTTTAATAACCTCATTAACCTTTTCAGTTATGTCAATAAATTCGCTTCTCTGGCTGCTTCTCACATTTATATATCTAAGCACAATTCCTCCACTTCAAGATGTATGATGCACGATACATGATACTTTTTTTATCAGTTATCTTGCATCCTGAATCCTGCTATAATTATACCTGAAATAACAGCACAAAAAAACCATGATAAATTACCACAAAACATGGCGTCTTATCAATTCAGGACAGGGCAGCGCATCATATAGTATGGCTCTGGATGAGGCTATTGCTATTTCTGTCAGAAAAGGCAGTTCGCCTCCGACACTGCGGCTGTATTCATGGAACAGGCCATCCGTAACACTTGGCTGCTTCCAGAGAATCAGTGACATAGACATTGAATACTGCAGTAATGCATCAATCCCTGTTGTAAGAAGGCCCACAGGCGGGAGGGCAATACTTCATAATAAAGAACTTACTTACAGCTTCTCTGTAAAAAATGATAATGATTTATTTTCGAAAGGCATCTTTGACAGTTATAAAAAAATAAGCGCGGCTTTTTATCTTGCCCTCTCAAAGATAGGTCTTTTGCCAGAATTAAAATTAATCAGGGAAACTCATCACTCATCACTCATCACTCATCACTCAAAAAGCCCGCTATGCTTTCAATCAGCATCCTATGGCGAGATAACCATTAACAGCAAAAAAGTTATAGGCTCTGCTCAAAAACGCTGGACTGACGGACTTTTGCAACAGGGGTCTATACCCTATTGCATTGACGAGCCCGAAGTATTAAAAATCTTCAGGCTTCACTCTATTAAGGATATAAAAGGCGCAATGGCAGGACTTATGGAGGCAGTTCCCGACTTAAGCGATGAAAAGTTCAGAAATGTAGTAAAGATTTCTTTTGAAGAGACATTCAATATAGAATTTATCTCAGCTATCCCTTCTCAGGAAGAGGAGCTTTTGGCTCAGGAGTTTGATTCTGAGAAGTATCGGACAGAGGAGTGGAATTTCCGGAAATAGGTTCAGTCCCCTCATCCGCCAAAAGCGGAGGAAGCGTTTCAGAGGGCTTAACCTCAGTAGAATAATAATAGATAAATATTACGGCAACTATAACCAAGCCTAAATAACTCTGGAGCGCATAGGAAAAAATCTGATACGGAATAGCTATTATGGTGCCAACTATAGGTATCAGGTTAAACGGCGTGCCAAGAAGAATAAGAAGAAAAGTTGCAAGGAAATATCCTCCGAAGGCAAGACAATAAAGCCATAATGCGGCTGGGTTTCGATATAAATATTTTATGGTGTCTTTTGTTGCCTGCCACGGCCCTGTTCCCTTAAGGACAATAACGGCAGTCCCATACAATGCAAGGGCAATTGAGGAAATAATAAGAGCAAATCCTATACAGAACAACAAAAGTGAAAAGAATATCCCGAGGACAACAGCCAGTGTCGTTTCATACCCCTTGGCAATAGATATGATAATTCCTATTCCTCCTGCAAAAACACCAATAACAAAGGCAACCCCTAAAAATATAATTCCTATTATCGCCGTGAATCCTACCAGCGGCCAAAAAAGACGTTTACCCTCGGAAAAGAACATATTCTTATTAAATCTCTTGACGCCGTCTTTTACAGCCCTGCCTATAATGCCTGCGGAACCGCCAAAAACATAAAGCCCTACAGCTGTTGCAACGAGCAAATAGACAATAAAGCTCACCAGCAGCACAACAATCAATCCGATATATTTTGTTATGATTTCCGAGGGGTCCCTCATCGTCCCCATAAGATTTTTGAGCTCTGTCATCTCTGTAAAGTCAAGTCCGAATATCACAAACGCAACAGCAAGCGGGATACCGACAAATACAAAAAACCCTATGCCGTTTACAAGCATCATGCCAAACTGGATCGGCACAAGCTGCCAGTTCTTGTATATAAGTTTGAATCCGTTTTTTACAACATTACTGTAGGTCATGATTTTTATATTTTACACTAATTGACGAAATAGTTTACAAACAATTATACTTTTAAAAATGAAAAACCCTGCGGCAAGACCGGAGGATATCAAATATAAAACAGCCTTCATGTTGTCATTGCGAGGAATCCCCTAAGTCTTAGGGATGACAAAGCGAAAGATTGCCACGCTGTGCTCGCAATGACAGCTTAGAGGCATACTAAAATGAATGCATCAACAAAAAAGACAATACTCAAGATTAGCGGAAATTCTGCCACTAAGGCGGATGACGCTATAGCAGTTGAAAAAAGGCTGAGGATACTTATAAACGGGGAAGAGGTTATAAGCCTTTACTGCACCCCTTTCATGATTAGAGAGCTTGTGGTCGGCATACTCATGACAGAAGGAATTATTAAAGGTGAATGGTGCGCCGATAGAATGCGCATAGAATACGGTGACGATATTGTTGTTAACATAAATTCGGCAGACGCAGTCATTCCTAAAGAGAACAGAATTATAACATCAGGCTGCGCAGGCGGCATCACATTTGTAAAAAAAATAGAGAATGAAAAGATAGCGGATGAATTTTCAATCGAGGCAAAGAGCCTTCTCGGCATCTTCAAGGAATTTCAGCTTCGCTCAGACCTTTATAGGCTTACGGGCTGCGTTCACAGCGCCGCACTCTCGGACGGGAAACATATTATTGCATTCGCAGAGGATATAGGAAGGCATAATGCGGTTGACAAGGTCATAGGGTATTCTGTGCTTGAAAACATAGGGTTCGCAGGGAAGCTGATGCTCGCAAGCGGAAGGCTTTCATCTGAGATTGCGTCAAAATGCTCCCGATGTGGCATCCCGATAGTTGCAAGCAGGACAGCGCCTACTCATCTTGCGATTGAGATTGCAGAATTAAGAGGGATTACGCTTGTCGGATTTGTCCGGGGGGAAAGGCTCAACGTTTATACCCATCCGCAGAGGATTAAATAAAAAGAGTGACAGTGAATAGTGTCAGTAAAAAACACTGAGACTGAAAACTGACACTGGCACAGGCACTAACACTAAAAATGTTTCCATTTGAAGCGCTAATAAACAGCATTGAAGACGCCATTGTTCTGTTTGACAGAAAGGCTGTGATAAAATTCGTGAACAGAACCGGCGAGGAGCTTTTGGGGAAAAGCCTGAAAGAAATAACAGGAAAAAAGTTCAAAGAATTATTTCCGGAAGAAAAAACCATAGCAGGATTGATAAGAAAGTCCATATCCGAAGAGCGTTCTTTCAGCGGCAGGGGGGTAAATATAAATATCGGCAGAACGATAAACGCTGACTTTAACATCTCGCCGTTTTTTGTTCAGGGAGAAACTCAGGGCGCTGTCCTTGCGCTTAAGGAAAATATCGCCATTGCAGAGAGAGAGGATTACCAGTTTGATTCCCTGATATACCTTCTGGGCACTTTAGCCCATGAGATTAAAAATCCGCTCGGAGGCATAAAAGGAGCAGCACAGCTCCTGCGTGAAAAGACGCAGACAGAAGGCATCGGTGAATACACTAATCTTATAATCAAAGAAACGGACAGGTTGAATTCAGTGCTGCAGAATTATCTGACAATCTGCAAAAAACCGTCATTTCACCCGCTTAATATCCATGAGGTCCTGGAAAAAGCATTGTCCATTATGGACCTTCCAATGAAAGACAAGGGCATCATCTTGCAGAAAACGTATGACCTGAGCCTTCCGAGAGTTAGGGGCGATGAAGGGAAACTGCTTCAGGTATTTCTGAATATAATAAAAAATGCCATAGAGGCGATGAAAAAAGGAGGAAGCCTGACAGTCCTGACAGGAGTATCAAGTGAATATGTGCGGCAGAAGGGCAAACCAAAACGCTGGGCTGTCACTTCCATAAAGGATACGGGAGAAGGAATTCCTTCCGGGGATATACCAAAAATATTTCTTCCGTTCTATACTAAGAAGAAGCACGGAACAGGCATAGGCCTTGCCCTGTCAAAAAAAATTATCCTGGACCACAAGGGATTCATTAAGGTTGAAAGCCATGAAGGAAAAGGGGCTGCGTTTAATATTTATATACCATTTGAGGGGGAGTAAGAAACGCGCATGAGCAAAGAAGTTCTTATAATTGACGATGATGAAAGCATAGCGTGGGTCATAGAGAAGGCTCTTGAACCGCAGGGCTATACTATCGTCTCGCACACAAAACTCTTTTCAGGAATGAAAGCCGTAAAAGACGGGCCGCAGGTCGTATTGCTGGACCTTATCCTGCCTGATGGAAACGGCCTTGACGGACTCCGCGAAATTAAATCATCCAATTCTGACGCAACAGTGATAATGATAACAGCTCACGGGAAAATGGAAAGCACAATAGATGCGATGAAAGAAGGAGCTTATGACTATATTGAAAAGCCCTTTGACATTGAGGAACTCAAGATAGTCGTTGAAAAGGCATTTAAGGATATGGCTTTGAGGGAAGAACTCAAAAAGTTCAAGGAGATTGAGGCCGAAGCGCCTGAGATAGTGGGAAGAAGCGAAAAAATACTTAAAGTATTCAAAGAGATAGGAAGGGTTGCGGCAAAGGACATCACAGTTCTCGTTACAGGCGAAAGCGGAACCGGCAAAGAGCTTGTTGCAAAGGCAATACACCATAACAGCAAAAGAAGTTCAGGCCCCTTCGTAGCCATAAACTGCGCATCAATGCCAAAGGACCTCATCGAGGCAGAGCTTTTCGGATGGGAAAAAGGCGCATTCACAGGAGCAAAAGACAAGCGCATCGGTAAGATAGAATCAGCAAGCAGCGGCACTTTGTTCCTTGACGAGATATCGGAACTTGATATGAACCTTCAGGCAAAACTTCTGCGGTTTTTGCAGGACAATGAATTCAGTCCTCTTGGGAGCAACAAGGTGACTAAGGCAGACGCAAGGATAATAGGCGCAACAAACAAAAACCTGAAAGATGCCGTAAGCAAAGGGACGTTCAGGGAAGACCTCTATTACAGATTCAATGTCGTGCAGATTAAGCTGCCTTCATTAAGAGACCGCAGGGAAGATATACTCATGCTCGCAAAGCATTTTCTTAAAGAGGCACAGAAAAAATTCAATACAGGACAGAAAGAACTCTCAAAAGAGGCAAAAGATTTCATAGCAAAGTATGACTGGCCCGGCAATGTCAGAGAGCTTGAGAACGCAATAAAAAGCGCCTGTATCCTGTCAAACGGGACAACAATAGAAAAGCGTGACCTCCATGTGGAGGAAGGGAATTCTTATTCAATAATGGAATTCCTTGAGGATAAATTAAAGAGATACCTGAAAGACATAACACAGCTTGAGACCGCTAACCTGCACACAACTGTAATGTCCGAAGTTGAAAAGGCTGTGATAAGCATTGTCCTTAAGGAGACAAAGGGCAATCAGCTTAAGGCAGCAAAGACTCTCGGCATAAACAGGAACACTCTGAGGACAAAGATTAAAGAGTATAAGATAAAGTAGCAAAAATCTCCCCTTGCCCAAACCTGCCTCAGCACTTATAATGAAACCAATGAACAACGAAAAAATTCTCATAGTTGAAGACGAAAGAAAGATATCCGATATTGTGAAGACCTATCTTGAAAGAGAGGGCTTCGGCGTTAAAGTTGCAGAGACAGGCAGAGAGGCTCTTAAGTTAATTAAAGACAGATTTGACCTCATAATCCTTGACCTTAAACTTCCTGACATTGAAGGCGAAGAGGTCTGCCGTTCAATAAGGGGAATATCAGACGTCCCGATAATCATGCTCACTGCAAAAAGTTCGGAAGACGAAAGAGTGAAAGGGCTCGGAATCGGCGCCGATGACTATATTGTCAAACCTTTCAGCCCGAGAGAACTCATTGCAAGAGTAAAGGCACATCTAAGAAGAACAAAGAAAGGAGAGAAAAAGATTCTTTCTTTTAACAAAGGCATCCTTAAAATAGACACCACCTCAATGGAGGTTAAAAAACGAGAAGCGCCTGTTTCCCTTACAACAACTGAATTCAAGATACTGCTCTGCCTTGCAGAAAGGCCCGGCGCTGTCCTGAACAGGCTCCAGCTTACAAATACGGTTCAGGGATATGACTTTGAAGGCTATGACAGGGTCATTGACGCACATATAAAGAATATCAGACACAAGATAGAGGATAACATCCAAGAGCCTGTTTTCATAAAAACAGTTTATGGGGCTGGATATAAATTTATAGGAGTGCGGGATTGATGAAGACTAAAATCTTTCTTGCTTTCATGGTAGTAATATTCGCAGCGCTCCTCTCTAACTTCATCTTTGAATGGCTGATAATCAGGGATTTTGACAATTATGTCAGCGGAGTGAGGGAAGACCAGTTTTACTGGACACTTGCATCTGTTGAGGGAAGCTATTCTGACGGTAAATGGAACAAGGGCTCTCTCTCTGAATCCATACACTGGGCCATGATGCTCGGACTTAACGTAAAGGTTCTTGATAATACCGACAAGGAAATCATCTCATCTCACGATGTGATGGAATCCCTTTCTGAATCCATGAAGCTAAGGATGGATGAGCACTTCCATGTTCACGCGCACGAAGCAGAGGGAAAATTCACTGACTACCCGCTTTATGCAAAGGGCAAAAAAATCGGGACACTCCTTTCACAGCCATTTCAGAAACAGGAAATAAAAGAAAAAGAATCCATATTCAAAAAAAGGACAAAAAATTTCCTTTATGTCTCATTCCTGATTGCAGGCGGAGGCTCGCTGTTAATCGCCTTCCTCCTGAGCCGCTATCTTTCAAAACCCGTAATGGACTTAAAAAAGGCAGCGGATAAGATTGCAGGTGGAGATTTCAAAGCAAGGACAAGTACTACATCCCATGATGAGATAGGGAAATTGTCGGCAGCTTTCAATAAAATGGCAGAATCTCTGCAGAGAGAGGAGGAATTGAGGAAACATCTTTTTTCAAATGTTGCGCATGAACTAAGAACGCCTCTGACAATCCTCAAGGCCCATGCAGAGGCTATAGCTGACGGAGTGATAGAAAGAGAAAAAGGGCTGGAGAACATCAAAAACGAGATTGACAGGCTGATAAAGCTTGTCAAAGGCATAGAAGATATTACGATGGCAGAGGCGAGTTTCTTTACAAAGGGAGAAACCGTGGAGATAAACCTCATGGAATTTCTTACGGGAATCTGCAATGAGATGCTTCCTGCATTTAAACAAAAAGGGCTTGATATAAAGATTCTAAGGGCAGACGGCCTTTTTATTTCCACGGATATTGAAAAACTTGAAAGGATAACAAGAAACATAATCTCCAATTCCCTGAAGTTCACGGAAAAAGGCGGTGTAAGTATTGACTACGGAACCGAAGGAGAAATGTTTTTTATTGAGATAAGGGACACAGGCAGGGGAATACCTGAAAACGAGATTCCTTTGATATTCAACCGTTTTTACAGAGGGGCCAAAGCAGATACCGAGAGTCTGGGGCTTGGCCTTGCAATAGTCAAAGAACTTGTTGAAGTAATGGCCGGCAGGGTTGAGGTCAAAAGCATAATAAACAAAGGAACAACATTCAGAGTGTCCCTGCCGATAAAAAGCGCCTGGGAGCATATTTAACATATTAGCCCTTTCAGGAGGCTGCATCTGTCTTTCGGCAATATTAAACTACCTTTGTAAAAGTATAAATGTTTATACAATATATTTTGTTCTTCACCTCTGTTATGCGGGGCTATCCGCTCCATTTCATTGCGACTTCAGCCCCTATTCTGACAGACCCGTGAATCTTGCCTTAATCCAAACACAGCCTCCTTGCAGATTTTCATATCAGAAATTTCCAGCCATAGCCTTCTCCATCAGAATCTTTCTTTTCTCTTCATAATTCCTTCATTATTGAATGCTATGTTTTAATCATGAAAATATGGTTATTTATAGTTGTCTTGACAGGAATCCTGACAGGCGATGCCTATGCAGAAACGAAAAAAGACGCGCCGGAGAAAGGCGTTACACCCTACGGCGTTTCATGCCCATTGTGCGGTGAATACGGATATTGCAAAAAAGAGGTAAAGCATGAAGAGGCTGTCAGGGCGCTTGAAAAGTATTACAAAGAGAAAGGCATGACTATTACCGTAACTAAAAAAGAGGGACGGTTCATAGAAGCAGACGTTTACAAAGACAATGATTTAATTGACAGGATTGTTCTCGACTGCAAAACAGGAAAGATAAGATCCATATATTAATTACTGAGGAGGTTGATGCAATGGAAATTGTGATGGCGATTATGATAGTTGGTATGCTTATCGGTTTTGGGGGATTCACCAATAAAATGATGGGTGGACACAATAATATCAACAAGCAGGAAACTATGGAGAAGCATCAGGAAAAAGATTCTGCTAACAACGTGACAGCACCCCAGCATAAGGAATCCGATTTTAACGGTAAAACTAGCGAAAACACAAAACAAGGCGATAGCAATCCAAAAGATGCCACATCCGATATAAAAACACATCATCATTAAAATGAATCATCGTTCATTAAACCTGCAGGGAGGAATAATGAAAAAGATAGCAGCTTTGATTATATCTGTAGTGTTTTCCCTTGCTTTTAGCAATGCCTTTGCTCAAACGGACGAACACGTACATAAGCCCCATACGCACAAACACAAGGAATACGCAAAGGTCAAGAACCCTATTCCAAAGACCGAAGAGTCCATCGCCAAAGGGAAGAGGCTTTATGAAGAACACTGCATTTCATGTCATGGAGAATCGAGCAGAGGCAACGAAAAAACCTATCTCACGGATGGGCTGTGGATTCATGGAGACACCGACGGCGAGATATTCCATGTTATAACAGACGGAACTAAAGGAACGGCCATGAGGGGATTTAAAAAGGAGATAACAAAAAATGGAAGATGGCATCTCGTTAATTACATAAAAAGTCTGAAAAAGACCGAGAAGGAGTAAGAATTCATAATTCCTTCAAAGTTTCAGTTTAACATAAACATAAAAATAGATAAGGAGGTGGTGAGTTAATGAAAAAGTTTTGTACATTTTTAGTGCTGATTTCTGTGACAATTCTATTTACAGCGGCAAGCGATACATTCGCTCAAAAGCCTGTGAAAGACGAATCTCTGAGGATGGGAGAGAAAAGGCCCACACTTGACCCGAACATCTTTTCCGATAACGCTAAAATTAAAAAGGCGTATCAGATTGCGAAAGAGATTCCATGGGTTCTTGACAGCATATACTGCTATTGTTATTGCGAAGAATCTCCGGCATTCAAACACAAGAGCCTTTTAAGCTGTTATGTTGACAATCATGCGGCAATGTGAGACATTTGTATCGGGGAGGCCCTGCGGGCTTCCGAACTTTACAAAAAAGGTTATCCGGTAAAAAAGATAAAAGAGATTGTAGAAAAAGAATACAAACGATAGGAGGGTTGAATAGTGAAAAGGATATCTGGTATATTTTTAAGCATTCTGGTGGTCGGTTTTCTGGTGAGTTATCCCGTACTTTCAGATGCTATGATGGGCGGAATGATGGGCGGTAAAATGGGAGACGACAAGTCTGATGGAAACCAGCATGATAAACAGAATGATAATGCAAAAGAAAAAGCTATGTCAGACAAGCAGGATACGAAGGTGAAAATGTCCGACAAACCAATGGAAGATATGGCAGAAGTGGTTGGGAATAAAATATGTCCGGTAAGCGGCGACAAGATTGATGAAAAGATGAAACAAACATACGAATATAAAGGCAAAATCTACAGCTTCTGCTGCCCTGGGTGCGTTGAAGAGTTCAAGAAGAACCCGGAGAAATATATTGAGAAAATGGAAAAAGCAGAAAGCAAAGGACATTCAGGTCATGAAAATCATCAGCACCATCATAACCATTAAATAAAAGTCAAAAAGGAGGAAAAAAATGAAAAGATTAACTGTATTAACGATAATACTGCTCTTAATAGCAGGAATCGCGTATGCAAAGGACTATGAGGTAAAGAAAAAGGCAGGGGAATACGATGTAGAGATAAAAATCGACAAAAACCCTCCTGTTGTCGGTGATAACAATATCGAAATAGAAATAAAAGATGCATCAGGCAAATATATGACAGATGCAAAGGTGAGGATTGAATATTCCATGCCGGCGATGCCTGGGATGCCTGCAATGAACTATAAGGCAGACGCAGAACTCAAAGGTTATGAGTATAAGGCAAAGATGAACCTTTCAATGTCAGGCGCATGGAATGTTGCCGTAAAGATAACCCGCGGCGGAAAGACAACAACGGTAAAATTCAATGTGGACGCACACTAAAAAATCAGAATACAGGATGCAGGATTCAGGATTCAGACAAAAAAAATATCGTGTATCATGCATCTTGTATCTTGCATCGTTGTTGCTGTTCGCTAGCAGTGCCCTTGCCGAGGAACTGAAACTTCAGCCCCTGATAGACGAGGCGCTGAAGAATAATCAAGACCTAATTGTATCCGGATTAAAGGTATCCACCTCGAAATATAAGATACCTCAGGCAGGAAGCCTTCCCGACCCGATGTTTATGTTCGGTTATCAGAATGAAGGATACGATAGGTTTAACTATGGGAAATCCCCTGATGCCCAATGGATGTATTCTGCGTCGCAGACATTCCTGTTCCCGGGAAAACTCTCATTAAAAGAAGAAATGGCAACAAGAGATTCCGAAAGCCTGAAGGCATTGTATGAGCTTGCAAAACTCGCAACAATAGCAAGGATAAAAGAACTTTACTACGACCTGTTCCTTACCCATAAAAATATCGGCCTTATACGCGACAAGGCCATACTTTTTTCAAGGATAGAAGACGCTGCCATTGCAAGATATTCATCAGGCATGGCGCCGCAGCAGGAAGTATTAATGGCTCAGACAGAGAAATACATGCTCCTTGAAAAAGAGGAAATGCTGAAGCAAAAACTGCAATCAATAGAGGCAATGCTGAACACGGCTGTTGGAAGAGATGTCAATTCTCCTCTCGGAATGCCGGTTGAGCCTGCCCATGCCTCATACATCTATAATATTGACGAGCTTATTAAGATGTCGCACTCAAATTCTCCATTGATAAAATCAAGAGCAAAGATGATAGCCGCGGCAAAGGCAAAGGTTAACATGGCTGAGAAAGAGTATTATCCTGATTTCACCATTGCCGGCTCCGTCTTTGAGCGGAGGGGAGAGTTTAAAGACATGTGGAGCCTCACAACGACAATCAATATACCTATTTTTTATAAAACAAAACAAAAGATGGCTGTGCTTGAGGCTGAGTCGGCCCTCTCAGAGGCAAAGCACGAACTTGAGGCGGTTAAGCTAATGCTGTCTTCCAATATAAGAGAAAACTACTCTATGATTAAGACGGCAGAAAAATTAACGGAGCTGTACAGGAATGGCCTTATACCCAAGGCATATCAGGATTTTGAACTCGCAATTTCAGGATATGTAACCGGAAAAGTCGAGGCAATAACCGTCATAACAAGGCTTAAATCACTCATTGACTATGAGCTTTTATACTGGGGGCAGTTCATAGAAATGGAAAAGGCAGTTGCACGGCTTGAGGCTATAACGGCAGTCAGTCCAGCCTCTGGCGGATCCGCCGGGGCGGACAATCAGCACTCAGTACGCCCTGCTCTTCAGAATAAAATTGAGGCGAGCGTCATTCAGGGAGAAAAAGAAAAATGAAAAAAAGAAATCTCATAATCATCGGGCTGATTTTGACAGCGGGATTAATATTCTATCTCTTAAAGCCGGAGTTCCTGAAAAGCCCTGCAAAAAGCAAACCTCAGGCATCTACGCAAACGTCTGCTCCGGCACATCAGGGGCATACCTCAGAAAGTAAAGAGCCTCAGGCTCAGGTTGAAACACAGCAGAAAGAGCAGACAGAGGAGACTCCAACAGTGGAGATACATTTAGACAAGCAGCAGTTGATAGGCGTAAAAACAGTTGTGGCGTCTGTAAAGCCGCTGCAGAAAATTATCAGAACCGTGGGCCGTATTGAATACGATGAAAGAAGGATTGCGACTGTCAATACAAAATTCGAAGGCTGGATTGAGAAACTCCATGTTAATTACATAGGAAAGTATGTCAAAAAAGGCGAGCCGCTGGCGGAGATTTACAGCCCTGAGCTTGTCGCAACACAGCAGGAATTTTTAAACGTGCTCAAGTGGACAAAACAGGGCGCAGACAAAGACAGCGCTGTAGGCAAAATGCTTTCAAAGGATGCTGAAGCAATAACTGAAGCGGCAAAGCAGAGGCTTAGGTTATGGGATATAAGTGACGCCCAGATTAAAAAAATTGAAGAGACAGGAAAACCGATAAGGACATTAACCATATTCAGCCCTGCAAGCGGCTATGTTGTGCAGAAGACGGCTCTGCAGGGAATGCGCGTCATGCCCGGAGAAAGGCTCTTTGATATCGCCGACCTGTCAACGGTCTGGATAGTGTCGGATATATATGAATATGAAGTGCATTTAATGAAAACAGGACAGACAGCAAAAATCAGCCTGAGTTATTTCCCGGGCAGGGAATTTTCATCAACCATTGACTATATTTATCCTGCTCTTGCAGGCGACACAAGAACAGCAAAAATAAGATTCACAATAGCAAACCCCGGAGGACAGCTTAAACCGCAGATGTTCACCAATGTGGAGGTAAAAATCAATTTGGGGAATAAGCTCGCTATCCCTGAAAGCGCTGTGATTGATACCGGGATACGGCAGATAGTTTATGTGGACAAGGGTGAAGGATATTTTGAACCAAGAGAGGTTATGTTAGGGCTTAAGGCAGAGGGAATGGTAGAAGTTCTCAAAGGAATAAAGGCAGGAGAGAAAGTGGCGTCATCAGGCAACTTTCTGATTGACTCTGAGGCGCAGTTAAAAGGGATAAAGCCGCTTGGCGGGCATAAGCACTGAAATGATACAAGATGCAAGATGCAGGATACAAGATATAGGATGCAAGAAAAATATCATGAATCATGAATCATGCATCGTGAATCGTGCATCATTTATAAATCATGATTGCTAAAATAATAGAACTCAGCGCAAGAAACAAATTCATCGTCTTTCTGTTGGTATTTTTCCTCGCAGCATGGGGATACTGGGCGCTTAAGAATACTCCATTGGATGCAATACCTGACCTCAGCGACACTCAGGTTATCATCTATACAGAATGGCCGGGAAGAAGTCCTGACCTCGTTGAAGATCAGATAACTTATCCGATAACATCAACACTCCTTGCAGCGCCAAAGGTTCAGGTTGTAAGAGGTTTTTCTTATCTTGGAAGCTCGTTTATTTATGTGATTTTTGAAGAAGGCACGGATATCTACTGGGCGCGAAGCAGGGTTCTTGAATACCTTCAGTCAGTAAAAAATAAAATCCCTTCTGATGTCAACCCTGTGCTCGGGCCTGATGCAACAAGCGTGGGATGGGGATTCTCTTATGCTGTAGTTGACGAGACAGGCAGGCACGACCTCTCCGAACTCCGTTCTGTACAGGATTACAACATAAAACTTGCCCTTGAGAGCGTGCAGGGCGTCTCTCAGGTTGCAAGCATTGGCGGGTTCGTAAAGCAGTACCAGGTAACAATAGACCCTAATAAGCTTCTTGCTTATAACCTTCCGATAACCACAGTTATGGATGCAATCAGGAAAAGCAATAAGGACGTGGAAGGAAGAGTGCTTGAATTTTCAGGCATTGAATATATGGTAAGAGGAAGAGGTTATATCAAAACGCTTGACGACCTCAAAAATATTCCTATTGGCACAGGCGGCGCGGGAACGCCTGTATTCCTGAGAGACATTGCGAATATACAGCTCGGGCCTGAGATACGAAGGGGGCTTGCAGAGCTTGACGGAAAAGGCGAGGTGGCAGGAGGCATTGTAGTTATAAGATTCGGCGAGAATGTCCTCAGTGTCATAGACAGGGTAAAAGAGAAGATAAAAAATGATATTGAGCCGAGCCTTCCGAAGGGAATGAAAATTATCACAACCTATGACAGAAGCGACCTCATACACCGCTCCATTGACACACTCAAAGAAGAGATAATAAAGCTCTCCATAGCAGTCAGCGTCGTATGCATAGTATTTTTATTCCATCTTCCAAGCGCGCTCGTTGTCATACTAACATTGCCTATTGCAATCATCATCTCCTTTATATGCATGTATTATCTCGGCGTCACTTCAAATATCATGAGCTTAAGCGGCATTGCAATTGCAATCGGCGCAATGGTGGACGCCTCAATAATAATGGTAGAGAATGCACATAAAAAACTTGAAGACTGGGAAGCGCACGGCAGGCATGGCAGCAGGGTGGAAGTGATTATTGATGCAGCGAAGGAGGTCGGCCCTTCCCTCTTCTTTGCGCTGCTTGTAATTACCGTAGGATTTTTGCCTGTATTTACGCTTCAGGCGCAGGCAGGAAGATTATTTAAACCATTAGCATACACAAAGACCTTTGCAATGCTTTTCTCATCTTTCCTTGCGATTACGTTGACGCCTGTGTTGATGACGCTTTTTATAAGGGGGAAAATTCGTCCTGAGGATAAGAATCCCGTGAGTATTGTGCTTCATAAGATATATGAACCGATTGCAAAGTTTGCATTAAGATTCAAGAAGGGGGTAATTGTTCTAACTACACTTATCATGGTTATTACTTTTATTATATTCATATTACCTGGCTTATTGTCACTCTTTGACATCACACTTGATTTGCCTATAAAACTCGGCTCGGAATTCATGCCTCCTCTAAACGAAGGTGCGCTTTTATATATGCCAACGACTGTGCCTGCTGCTTCTATTTCTGAGGTTTCCAGAACACTTCAAATACAGGACAAGCTCCTGAAGAAAATCCCGGAAGTTGCACAGGTATTCGGAAAGGCGGGCCGCGCGGAGACGGCAACAGACCCTGCACCGCTTGAGATGTTCGAAACAGTTGTTAATCTTAAACCCGAAAAAGAATGGCGAAAAGGCATGACAATTGAAACTATTAAAAATGAATTATTAGATGCTGTAAATTTGCCTGGCGTTGAGGGTGGTTTTACTATGCCGATAAAAGCCCGCATTGACATGCTTTCTACAGGCATAAGAACGCCTGTAGGAATCAAGGTTTTAGGCCCAAAGCTTGAGGAAATAGAGAAACTTGGACTGGAGTTAGAAAACATCATTAAAGATATTCCGGGCACAAGAAGCGTCTATGCGGAAAGAGTGACAACAGGCTATTTCCTGGACTTTATTATTAAACGCGCAGAAGCCGCAAGATACGGGATAAGTGTTGATGACATTCAGGAAGTAGTGCAGACTGCGGTCGGAGGCATGAACCTGACAATTACTGTTGAAGGCAGGGAACGCTATCCTGTAAATGTCCGCTATTCAAGGGAATTGAGAAATGACATTGAAAAACTCAAAAGGGTTCTCGTGCCTGTTATGAATCAGCCTTCAGCATCCGCCGGTCAGTCAGGTATGAGAGCAGTGCAGCCCGTATCCATGAAAACACTTCAGGTTCCTCTCGGAGAGCTTGTTGACATAAAGATTGTAAAAGGCCCCACACAGATAAAGAGTGAAGAAGGGCTTTTGACAGCCTATGTGTATATAGATTTTACGGGAAGGGATATCGGAGGTTATGTCAACGAGGCGAAAAAGAAAGTTGCCTCTATGAAAATCCCCGAAGGCTACCGCATTGAATGGAGCGGTGAATACGAGCACCTCGTAAAAACACATGAAAGGCTTAAGATTGTCATCCCTCTCACAGCGCTGATAATCTTTGTGCTTATATACCTGAACACAAAGTCAGTCACAAAGACGTTCATTGTTCTCCTTGCAGTGCCATTTTCATTGGTAGGCTCATTCTGGCTTCTTTATTTTTTAAATTACAACATGAGCATTGCGGTATGGGTGGGCATAATAGCGCTCGCAGGGCTTGACGCCGAGACAGGCGTTGTGATGCTCCTGTATCTTGAGCTTGCGTATGAAAGATGGAAAAAAGAAGGGAAGCTGAATTCCATTGTTGATTTAAAAGAAGCAGTAATGTACGGCGCAGTGAAAAGAATCCGTCCGAAGATAATGACTGTGAGCGTAATACTTGCGGGCCTTATCCCGATAATGTTCAGCCACGGAACAGGCGCAGATGTTATGAAACGCATTGCGGCCCCAATGGTGGGCGGAGTTATTACTTCAACAATTCTGGAATTGGTTATCTATCCCGCGATCTATATGCTGTGGAAGGGAAGAGAGTTTAAAAATAGAGTTTAGCCTTTTCTGCTTAATTTTCTGATACCCGTCCCACTGTCCTCAAATTCACCTCAAATTCTAACTCTTGAAAAAATAAGAAAAAATGAGTAGAATTACTCGTATTAAGAGCGATTTTCAGCGGGAGACTTATGGGAGAGATTGAAAAGCTAAGAAATGAGATTGATGCTATTGACGAAGAGACACTTAAACTTCTCAATAAACGGTCGCGGATTGTCCTTGATATTGCAAATATAAAACGCAATACCAAGTCAAAGTTTTACTCGCCTGAACGTGAGCGGCAGATACTTGAAAGGCTGACATCCCTGAATAAAGGGCCTTTTCCCAATGATGCGCTGAAGTCCATTTACAGAGAGATACTCTCAGCCTCTTTATCGCTTGAAGAACCTCTAAAGATAGCTTATTTTGGCCCTGTTGCCACATTCACGCACCTTGCGGCAATAAGGCATTTCGGCTCTTCAGCCGGCTTTGTGCCTGTTGAAAGCATAAAAAGCGTGTTTGAAGCAGTGGAATCAGGGAAAGCGGAATTCGGGGTTGTGCCGATAGAAAACTCCACGGAAGGAGTTGTGAGTTACACCCTTGATATGTTCATGGATTATGACCTCAGGATAACAGCCGAGGTTATGCTTGAGATATCGCATAATCTGCTTTCTTTGACAGGCAGCAAAAAAAACATTAAAAAAATATATTCGCACCCGCAGCCGACAGCGCAGTGCCGGGGCTGGCTTGAAAGAAACCTTCCTAATGTAGAGATAGTTGAAGCTACAAGCACGGCCAAAGCCGCAGAGCTTGCATCAAAAGACCAGTCATCAGCCGCAATTGCAAGCGAACTTGCCGCAAAGATATACAGCCTTAATTTTGTGGAGCGAAACATAGAAGACAATAAGCACAACTACACACGGTTCCTTATAATCTCAAAAAACATCGCCCCGAAAACAGGAAAAGACAAGACGTCAATTATGTTCTCTATTAAGGATAAACCCGGCGCCCTTTACGATATCCTTCAGCCCATTAAGAAGGCGAAGATAAATCTTACGAAACTGGAATCAAGGCCTTCCAGAAGAAAGGCCTGGGAATACATATTCTTTGTGGACATGGAAGGGCATATAGAGGATAAAAAAGTCAAAAAAGCCATAGAGAATATAAAAGACGGCTGCCTCTATCTCAAATTCCTCGGCTCTTATCCGCATGGTGGCCAGTAGTGATAAAGGCTCCGGAACATATCAGTGCGCTCAGTCCTTACATGCCCGGCAAACCCATAGAAGAACTTGAAAGGGAACTCGAAATAAAAAACCCGGTAAAGCTTGCCTCAAATGAAAACCCGATAGGCCCTTCTCCCGCGGCTGTCAGGGCCATAACAGCCGGATTAAAAAAAACACTGAACAGATACCCTGATGGAAGCGGCTATTACCTCAAAACTGCGCTGGCAAAAAAACTCTCTGTCAAACCTGAAGAGATTATACTCGGAAACGGCTCAAACGAGCTTATTGACATCGCGGCCAGGACCTTCTTGGCTCCGGGTGATGAGGCTGTTATGGCGCATCCTTCTTTCGTTGTTTACTCTATGGCTGTGCAGGCAGCAGGAGGAAAGGCAATTCAGTCGCCGCTCAGAGATTACAAGCATGACCTGGACGCAATGCTGAATGCTGTGACGCCAAAGACAAAGATGCTGTTTATAGCAAATCCGAATAATCCGACAGGCACAATGAATACAAAGGAAGAATTTGACAGGCTGATGATAAATATCAGGGACGGCATACTTGTAGTTGTTGATGAGGCATACTATGAATATGTTATGAATGCCGGATATGCAGACAGCTTTAAACACTTCAGGGCATGCAGGAATATATTAATCCTTAGGACCTTCTCCAAAATTTACGGGCTTGCAGGACTCAGGATCGGCTACGGCATTGCGCCTCAGGAAATAATTACCGAGATGAACAAGGTGCGGCCGCCGTTTAACACAAACTCCGTTGCGCAAAAAACCGCCATAGAGGCCTTAAAGGACAAAGGCCACATCAAAAAATCAAAGGAGATAAACAACACAGGCAAAAAATATCTCTACAAAGAACTTTCTTCACTCGGAATAAGGCATGTGCCCACAGAGGCAAATTTCATCTATATGCCTGTTGCCGATTCAATGAATATTTATAAAAACCTTCTTCATGCCGGCGTTATTGTCAGGCCCATGGGGCCTGATGCAATACGGGTGACCATAGGCCTGCCTGAGGAGAACAAGCGATTTATAAAAGCTTTGAAAGAGTTAAAAGTTAAGAGTTGAGAGTCTGGAGGAATAAATGGACATAATAGTTTTAAACCGGAAAGCTACTGAAAAAAATATCGACAATCTGCTCAAAAAACTTGAAGCCAAAGGGCTTAAGGCAACTATCTCAAGAGGCACGGAAAAAACAGTCATAGGCGTAATAGGCGACACATCACGTATAACAGAAGAAGAAGAAAATGCTGTTCGGGTTATGAAAGGCGTTGAGGATGTGGTGAGAATCCTCAAGCCGTATAAACTTGCAAGCAGGGATTTCAAGTCGCAGAACACGATAATAAAAGTCAAAGGGAAAGTTATCGGAGGCAAAAAAATACCTGTTATTGCGGGGCCGTGCGCTGTTGAAAACAGAGCCGTAATGATGAACATTGCCGAGAAGGTCAAAGCGGCAGGGGCGTCATTTATAAGAGGAGGCGCTTATAAACCAAGGACCTCGCCTTATTCTTTTCAGGGCCTTGGAGAGGCGGGACTTCAGTACCTTGCCGAGGCAAGCAGGAAAACAGGGCTTCCTGTTGTCACAGAAATAATGGATCCAAGAGATCTGGAGACGATACTTAAATATACAGACATAATTCAGATAGGGGCAAGGAATATGCAGAATTTCAGGCTGCTGCTTGAGGTCGGAATGTGCAATAAACCGGTTCTTCTCAAAAGGGGGCTTTCAGCCACAATCAAAGAATGGCTTATGGCAGCCGAGTATGTAATGTCAAAGGGCAATCAGGAAGTTATACTCTGCGAAAGAGGCATAAGGACCTTTGAGACGTCAACAAGGAACACTCTGGACCTCAGCGCTGTGCCTGTGCTGAAACAAAAAACGCATCTGCCTATTGTAGTGGACCCGAGCCACGGCGTCGGCAAGTGGGACTTGGTTGCTCCTATGGCAAAGGCTGCTGTTGCAGTCGGCGCAGACGGCCTTCTCATAGAAGTGCATACGAACCCTGAAAATGCAATGTCAGACGGAGAGCAGTCCTTAAAGCCTGATGCCTTCAAAAAACTGATGGCTGAATTAAAACTGATAGCAAAGGCTGTGGGAAGAGAGATATGATTCTAAAATTCAAAGTTCAAAATTCAAAGTTCAAAATTATGGAATTTATATTTTAATTTCTATGACAAAACCTATTTTTAATAAAGTCACTATTATCGGCGTAGGTTTAATCGGCGCATCATTTGCCCTTGCCATGAAGAAAAGAGGGCTGTGCAGCCACATCACAGGCTGCGGCAGAAAAGAGAACAACCTCAAAAAGGCAGTGGAGATGAAGATAATTGATTCTTTTGAGATTGACGCATCAAAGGCATGCGTTGGCTCCGACCTCGTTTTATTCGCTATTCCTGTCGGCCAGTTTACAGAAACGGCAAAAAAGATAAACGGCTCATTTAAAAAAGGCGCCGTCGTAACAGATGCCGGAAGCGTTAAAGGAAAACTTGTAAGGGATATGGAAGCCCTGATGCCTGAAGGCGTAAGTTTCGTAGGCGGGCATCCGATAGCAGGAAGCGACAAAACAGGAATAGACACGGCAGCAGCAGATTTATTTACAGGCGCAAGATGCATATTAACACCGACAGAAAAGACGGATACGGCTGCTCTTAAAAAAATCGTGGGCTTGTGGGAGTCGCTCGGCGCAAAAGTCTCTACTCTGGATGCGGATGAGCATGACAGGATATACGCTGCCGTAAGCCACCTCCCCCATATTATTGCCTATGCAATCGTCAATACAGTAGCTGATATAAACAATTCGTATCTCGGATATGCAGGCAACGGATTTAAAGACACAACACGGATTGCGGCGAGCTCCCCTGAACTATGGCGCGATATATCCCTGATGAACAGAGAAAATATTCTTGAGTTCATAGAAGTTTTTAAAAAAAATCTTGACGGCCTCAGCAGCCGCTTAAAGAAATCAGATTCTGAGGCTATTGAAAAAGAATTCAAAAAAGCCAAGGCGCTGAGAGAAAATGTCAGATAGGATTTCTCTCGAGAGAGTGAAAAAACTGAGAGGCAGTATCACTCCTCCGCCCGACAAATCCATTTCGCACAGGGCAATAATGCTTGCCTCAATAGCGGACGGGAAAAGCATCGTCAGGAATTTTCTCGGGGCGGAAGATACAATGAGCACCCTCAATGCGTTCAGAAAACTCGGCGTCAAAATAGAGGATAAAGGCAAAAAAATAATTATAGGGGGCAAAGGCATTCATGGCCTTAAAGAGCCGGCAGACATAATTGACTGCGGAAATTCAGGCACAACAGCAAGGCTTATGTCAGGCATACTCGCAGGGAATCCGTTTTTTTCAGCGCTTACGGGAGACGCTTCTTTAAGGCAGAGGCCCATGGCAAGGGTTATTAATCCTTTAAAGGAGATGGGAGCCGAAATCTCCGCGCGCAATGGAGACAAGTATCTGCCTATGAAAATAAAAGGCGGGCCTTTGAAAGCAATAAATTACAAAATGCCTGTTGCATCTGCACAGGTAAAATCATGCCTGATACTTGCCGGATTATATGCCAAAGGGACCACTGCTATAACAGAGCCTCAGAAATCCCGCGACCACACGGAAAGAATGCTCAAGGCAATGGGAGCAAATATTGAAGTAAAAGGTTTAAACATAAGGGTTCAAGGACTCGGGAATAAAAAATTAAATCCGATTGATATAACAATCCCGTCTGACTTCTCATCTGCCGCATTTTTCATTGCAGGGGCATTGATTGTCCCGGATTCAGAGATATTGATAAAGAATGTAGGAATGAATCCTACGCGCACAGGCTTTTTGAAAGTTATAAAAGAGATGGGCGCTGATATAAAAATAGAAAACATCAGGGACGTATCCGGAGAGCCTGTGGCAGACATTCATTGCAAGACTACGAGCAATTTAAAGGCCGTAAAAATAGGCCGAAATATAATGCCTTCCTTGATAGACGAATTCCCGATCCTCTGTGTGCTCGCAACACAGGCTGAAGGTGTAACGGAGATAAAAGGCGCTGAAGAATTAAGGTTTAAAGAATCCGACAGGATACAGGCAATGGCGGAAGGATTGAGAAAAATGGGCGCTGAAGTAAAAGAATTCAAAGACGGCTTAAGCATAAAAGGCAATGCAAAACTTAAAGGCGCATCCATAGACAGCTATAAAGACCACAGAATAGCAATGGCGTTCTCAATTGCGGCATTGATTGCCAAAGGTAAAACTACTATAAACGGCATATCGTCTGTAAACATATCATTTCCGGGATTTTTTGAGATGTTGAAAAGGTTAACGCACTGAATTAAGGAGAAAAGGGGGATGTGGAATACGGGATGTGTTCTTACAGACCCCCACAGACTTTGCCGACCGCCTGCTTTTGCACTTTTATTCTCTGACCCGTTGATGCCTTGCCTTTTAATCCGCCGACGCACTGAGAGAACTGCCTTGAAAGTTCTTAATATGGTATAGCGCGATAAAAGGGACATACCATATTAAGAAAGCTGAGGCGCTTAAAAGATATCTTGATGGAAGGGAAAGAAAAAGAAAATGACTATTTCACTTTTGACTTTTGCTCTCGGGTCGCTTTAGCAGCTACCGGAAAAGATATATTGGCGGGATAAGTGTGCCGGGCCAGTTTTTGTCTTTCATATTATTTTTTGAATATAAACATTTGAAGCATACGCAATTTTATACAAATTAACATTCAATTGTTCAGTAAGAGTTTTAATTAGAGTTTCATATGTACGATGAAACCGCTCCCCTAAAATTACGGCTCTGAGTATTCCCCGCAGGTCGATAAAAATATCGTTATTGCTTTTATCTGTCCAGTTGATTAATACAATGCGGTATTCGTTCTCATCTCCGAAATCTTCGTGCTTGCGAAAAAAAATATCCTTTTGATTAGTATGGATATGACACTGGATATTTTCATCTGGACTCTTCGACTTGTCGTACTTTAGATGATTTTTTGAGCTTCTCCGGCCTTTCTGCAAGTCATATTCAACGAAATTATTGTAAATTGTAATATCCGAATATGCGGCTCTAATTTTTTCAAGAAATGTTGTCAGGCTAAAGACTAAACAGACCCCACGTTGGGCTTCAGCATATTGGGCCCATAATCTTGGCTTTGCGAACACCAGTTGAAAATCAGTTTCCGAATTGACCTCTTTATTTCTAACCAGCGATAGTATTTTTGCCTTATATAAAATGGTATTTCTCAACTTACCTGTCAGTTCTGAAGCAGTCGCCTCTGCTACGCCACCCTTACCCATTACACCTAACGAAGGAAGTTTATATTCATATGGATCATTCATATTAATGAGAGAGGAAAATCGTATTTTCTTTTCATAAAGAATTTTCTCCATTGCAACATAAGACTTGGAGTAGTGGAATAAAAAGTCATTATCGAGTAGTTCTTTTGGTATATTCATTTTCTTAGGGATATGCTTAAAGGAAGACATGGTTAGGCATTGACCCGTTGGTTTCTATTGTATAGCCACGCCAGCAGGCCAAACCCAACAATAATGGAAATATTTATTGCCATAACTATCTCGGCGTTGCCATATCCTTTTATCAGCATTATGATCAAGATAACCGACTGAATAGAGGCTCCGACGCCGTAGACCTTCGATAGTGACGCCTTATTTGCTCTTGCTAATATGCCACCGATGATAAGCGCAATAACATTAAGTATGAATAACACGCCCGTTTCTTGATCTTCACCCGTTGAAGTAAGGAGTAGGACCGTAAACGTCACATACCCAATAGATGCTATTACAAAAAGCATCCAGTGCAAGGAGGCGGATGCATTGGCGCCTTTCAATCCCCATGCTTCAATCTTTAACGAGCGACCAGAACGTAACCAATGGTGAAGAATGATACCCGATAGAAAAAATACTCCCAAGATAATTGCTGCGTAGATACCCATTTCGTCTCCCTTTTATCGCCTAACACTTAATATGCCAATCTGTCTTTTGTTGCTGATATGTTAGCACAGCGAGGCGCGGTGATTAAGAAAAAATCGCATAACGTATATAAGATCGATTGTGACAGGGTCACCGGGTCGGGTCTTGATTCTTGCAATAGAAGGACGACGCGGGTATAGATGGTGTGACTTAAAAATTGAAATGAAGAAATCTTACCCTCTCGTCAAATGCCTGTACTTGATGCGATGCGGCTGGTCTGCTGCTGCGCCGAGACGCGCCTTTCTGTCCGCTTCGTATTCTGAATAATTCCCATCAAACCAGACTACTTTGCTGTCGCCTTCAAAGGCGAGTATGTGCGTAGCGATACGGTCAAGAAACCATCTGTCATGGCTGATGACAACTGCGCAGCCCGCAAAATACTCCAAAGCCTCTTCAAGCGCGCGCATTGTATTAACATCCAGATCATTGGTAGGCTCATCAAGCAAAAGCACATT
>Ga0209417_1000297_pt1 | contig 127817 bp, 103 predicted proteins | sample RifGroF2_FD_184002 | JGI IMG/M metagenome (GOLD analysis project Ga0209417, IMG submission 184002) | Groundwater microbial communities from Rifle, Colorado, USA - Groundwater F2 (SPAdes) (version 2) | ecosystem: Environmental > Aquatic > Deep subsurface > Groundwater | place: Rifle, Colorado... | reverse complement strand
AAAAGCCCAAATAGCAAAGTTAAATGAAGAACTGACTGCAGAGAAAACCGCTACTCCTGATAAAATTGCAGCAGCAAAAGCTCCACTTGAAAATGAGATCGCTCAACTAAAGACGAGTCTGAATGATTCCAGATCTTTATTGCCACAAAAGATAGAAGAAGCTAAAAAGCCTCTTGAAACCGTTATAGATTCACTTAAAAAAGATCTAAAATCTGCCCAAGATTCAATTCCGCTGAAGGTACAGGAAGCAAAAGCAAGTTTACAAGATCAAATAGAAAATCTTAAACAACAAGTTAAAGAAGCCAATGGTTCAATACCCGGCAAGATCGCAGAAGCTGAAAATGTATTAAAAGCTCAAATAGCAAAGTTAAAGGAAGAACTGACTGCAGAGAAAACCGCTACTCCTGATAAAATTGCAGAAGTAAAAAAGCCTCTATTGGAAAAGATTAAAGATTTTGAGAATAAATCACTATCATTACAAAGCATCATAGCAGAAAAAGATGCCAATATTAGAGATCTAACCCAATCTAATAAAGCCCTTTTAAAAGATTTTGATGACTCAAAACTTAACAATATATCCCTTATTAAAGAGGTTTCTTTATTAGAAGAAAAACTTTCTGCTTTAATAAAGAACAAACCCGTCGAGATCAATTCTGCCAAAGAGCCTTTATTGGTACAGATCAATGAATTAAATCAAAGCTTGAAACTGTCAGATGAAGCGCTTGACAAATTTGTTAAAAAGTTCGACGCTCTTAACCAGAATTATAGAATATTAAATGAAAACTATGACGATATTTTTAAAAAACAGCAGATTTTAGTTTCAGAAAAAGAAACTATTGAAAGACAATCATCACAATTAAAAGCTAGTATTCCTCAGCAAATAGAACTAGCTACAAGTCCTCTTCAGAATTTGATAGACGAGCTGAAAAACAATTTAAGTACAGAAGAAAATATTCTTAAGGAAAAAGAGTTGGAAATTGCAAATCTTGCAAAACAAAACTCTCTCACAGTTAAAGACTTAAAACAAGCAAATCTATATATCGAAGAGCTCAACAAGAATTTAACAACTTATAAAAATGAAGTCAATTCATTAAAAGATTCCATTCCAATGGAGATTTCAGAAGCAAAAAAAGCATTACTTGAAAATATTGCGTCTTTGAAATCGCAATTGTCTGTGAGTGAAAACTCAGATAAAAAGAATGAAGCCTTGGTAAAATCATTAAATTTGGAAATAAAAGCAAAAACTGACAGCAATCAGAAGCTTCAGGTCACTATTGCCAATTTAAATGATCAATTAGAAAAATCTAAATTAGAATATGCGGCTCTGAATGATTCTATTCCTTTAAAAATCAATGAGGTGAAAGCACCTTTGTCAGAAGAACTTTCTTATGAGAAAAAGCTAAAAGAAAATCTTTTAGAGGAATTAAACAATAAGTCGAAAGCATTGTCTGATTTAAAGGAAACCAATTCTAATTTATCCAGTGAGCTGAATCTTGCTAGAACAAATAATAGTGACTTAACAGAGAAATTCTCGAAAATAAACACTGACCTTAAAAATGAAAATACAAGACTTTCAAATAAAATAGATGAACAAGAATCCAATTATAAAACAAGTATAAGCTTTTTAGAAAAGAATTTGTTAGAAGCAGAGGGGTCAATTGTAGAAAAAGACCAGGAATTGAGCAAGTTAGCTACGGAAATTTCATTAAAGGATAAAACAATTGATGAGCTAAGCAAGATTAAAGCTCAAATACCGCAAGAAATCAAAAAAGCTGAAGCTCCACTACAAACTATTATTTCACAACTTGAGAAAAATAATGAAGACCAACAAAACGCAATTAAATCAAATATCTCTCAGATTTCTTTATTAGAAAATGACTTTAAAGTTTCAAAGGAAAACTTAGTCATTGAGCAGGCAAAAGCTAGCAAGCTAACGGAGACTTTAAAACAACTAACTCAAAAGTTATCTGACTATAAAAATGATTTTCCAATACAAATAGAAAAGGAAAGGCAGCCCCTACTTAATAAAATCTCTGAGTTTGAAGAAACAATTAACAGAATTACCGCAGAATCTAAAGACAAATCAAATACAATATCACAATTATCTTCAAAAAATACCGAACTAAACAACTCTTTATCTTCTTATATAAAAAAATCAGATGACTTTAAGTCTGAGATCAAAAGTTTAACTAATAGATTACAGCAAGAAGAAAACTCAATCCCTGAAAAAATTAAAATAGCGACATATCCGCTAGAAAACAACATTATTGAACTAAAAGACAACCTTAAAAAATATCAAATACAGGCTAAAGAAAAAGATGCTTTAATTGGATCAATAAGCAATGATCTGGAATCAAAAAATAAGCTAATAACGTCCTTAAACGGTAAATCTGATAGCTTGCAGGCAATTACAGATGACCTTAAAGAGAAGCTTCAATCTACAGAAAATAAGATTCCTGAACTAACCAAGCAAGCACAAATACCTCTACTAAACAAAATAGCAGCGCTTCAAGATTCTCTTAATAAGTATGACGCGGAGAATGTAATTAAATCAAAGCTGATCAATGATATTTCAATTGAAAAAGCTTCTTTAAGTAAAACGATCAAAGCTCTTAATGATAAATCCGCTATGTTCAAGCAAGAGATCAATGACCTGTCAAATAAAATTCAATCAATGGTCTCAGAAGAGCCACAAAAAATCGCAAGCATAAAAGTGCCACTAGAAAAAATAATAGAACAACTAAAGCAGTCTTTGCAAGTAAATGACACTTTAATTAAAGAAAAAGAAATCGCCATTAGCGAATTAACCAAAAGTGAAGAGAAGACAAATTCTGAGCTGCTATCTGCTAACCAAAAAGTACAATCAATGTCTTCGTCAATAAATGAATTAAATTCGAGAATGGCTTCTCTGCTTAAAGAAGAGCCTATTAAAATAGAAAATGCGACAAAGCCACTTTTAGCTAAAATCTCTTCAATGCAGAACAATTTGGATTTGTCAAATAAGTCAATAACTGAGAAAGATAGCCAAATTAAAGAACTGCTTGACAGTAATAGCGATCTAACGAAAAAAATGAGCAGCCTTGAAAATCAGAATCAAGAACTTAAAATTCAAATTGAAAAAAAGAACCAAGAATCAGATTTAAACTCAAAGCTTCTTAAGGAAAAAGAACTGCTGTTATCAAATCTTAAAAAGAATAATGATTCCAAGGTATCAGAACTTGTATTATCTCAAAAAAAAGCGCAAGATTTTTCCGAAACAATAGATAGATTATCTGATAAATTGTCTGCCCTCGAAAGCAGCATTCCTGATAAAATTCAACAAGCCAAAACCCCTATTTTAGAAAAAGTCAAGGATGTCGAATCAAAACTTAAAAGTTCGTCTGACTTAAATGAAAAATATTCTGTGGATATTACTGGCTTAGAAACAAAGAACAAGGAATTAATAAAGCAAATTTCGATCTCAGATAAAAAAATATCATCTTTAGATAAAGAATTATCTGATTTGTCAAACAAGCTGTCTGCTGAACGTGCTGGTATTTCAGTAAAGATAGAGAATGTTAAATTACCACTGGAGAATTCCTTAGCTTCAACTAAAGAAGAGCTTAATAAAATAAATGTTTTGTTAAAGCAAAAAGACTCTATTATTGATGGTTTTAAAAAGACCAGCGAAGCTCTTAACCAAGACATTATAGCCTCTAAAAAAGAAATTCAAACAAACCTAGCTACAATTAATGACTTAAAAAGCCGGATTTCAAGTATTCAAGCTGATTTACCCTCTAATATAGAACAAGCAAAACTACCTTTAATTGATAAAATTTCAGAATACACAAAAACAATTGATCAATTAACTGAACAGAATAAGAACCATATCGCCAGCATCAATGAATTTTCTTTATCAAAAAATAAAATGAACAGCGAGTTAACAGCTCTAAAAAATAAAAACGATAAATATAAAGAAGAGCTCGCTGCGCTCACAAACACATTGCAAGAAAATCAAGCTGTGCTGTCCGATAAAATCCTAAGTGCTAAGTTGCCACTTACAAAATCAATCGAAGAATTAAAATCTAAAACAGAAGAAATGTCACGCACGATAAAGGAAAGGGATTTGACCATAACTGACCTGAGTAATTCTATTAATGTTAATCAAAAGGAACTTAAGGCAGCAAAAAGTAACGCGGATAATTTTGCTACTACGATAGATACTCTTACTAAAAATCTTAATGCGCTTAAACAAGAAGTTGCGAGCAAAAACAATACTATTAATACGAAAACAGATGAAATAAACAATCTATCAAAAAAGAATACAAGCCTACTTAATGATTATGAACTAACTAAGAATAAAAATGAAAAATATCTTGATGAGATCAACTCGCTCACGGAAAAACTTGCATCTACGTCAAAAAGTATTGCAACAACCGTAAGCAATGCAAAATTACCTTTAGAGAAGATGATAGATCAAATAAAAGAAGAAATTTCTCAGAAAGAATCTATGATTTCTGAGCTAACCAGGTCAGAAAAAGACTTCAAATCAAAGCTTGAAGCTTCAAACAGTAATGAAGATAAACTGGCATTATTAGTTGAAAATTTAAATACTAAGATAAAGTCTCTTGAAGGGTCAGCTATTTCTGAGTCCAAAATCAATACCGCCAATGTGGATCTCATTCGCAAACTGCAAAATGAAAAATCAGCCCTTAATTCTAAACTTGACTCTGTAAGTAAAAATGAACAAAAGTTAATTACTGAAACAAATTCTTTGTCTTTATTGGTAGAATCATTAAAATCCTCAATTCCAGACAAAATTGAGCAGGCGGTTACGCCATTAAAAACAACCATTGGCTATTTAGAGTCTAAATTGATTGAAAAAGAAAAAATGCTGCAGGATAACGAAAAGACTATTTTCGATCTAAACAAAAACAACTCAACGGTTTCTGCAAGCTTGAACAAGGAAGAAAATATCACTAAAAGTTTAAATGGTGAAATAGCTGGGCTAAAAAACAATATTAAAACACTTGAATCCACTCTTTCTCAAAAAGTGGAAAAATCTAAAGAACCGCTAGCAGCTGAAATATCAGCTTTAAAGAATACTGTTGAGGAATTAAGATCAAAAACCAATTCTGACGCAAAAAATATCGAGGGTATGAATGTCCTTAAATCATCTTTGAGCAGTACAATAGACCAATATAAGAGCAATGAATCTTTACTGAAAGAACAACTAGCTGCGTTGAATGAGTCTATAAAAGAGAAGGATCTTTTGGTGAGGTCTAAAAATGATGAGCTTTTAGCAAAGGTATCTAACAATGACTCTCTAAAAAACAGTTTAAAGACTTTATCTAATGAAAAATCTGTGTTAGAAAACCAAATTAAGACACTTTTAGATAAAATAAACTCTATTGAATCTGAAAATATGAAAAAGACTGCTACTCTTAAAGCCGATTTTGACAAACAAAGAAATGCCGATTTAAGTAAAAGCTCAGGGCTTCAGACCAAATTAGTTGATCTTAACAATAAAATAACTTCTTTAGAAAATTCACTTTCAACAACAAATAAAGAACTAGAAATAGCCGAATCAAACAATTTAGAATTAAAGAACAGTCTGTCTGAAATAAAAAATCAAATAAATGCCAAAGATATTGAAATAAGCAGTTTAACAAGCAAGTATAAGTCTGAATTAACCGTTAAAGAAGATCTGATTAGTCGCAAAGACTTGTCCAACAATAATCTTGCACAGTTAAATTCAAAAATTAATCAAGATTTGTCTGAATTAAAATCTAATAATGAAAAACTCATTGAGGCCAATGCTTTATTAAGATCCGAAAACATCAAGATTAAAGAATCCATTCCAGCTACGCTAGCTTCAATTCAAGAGCCGTTGAACAACAAAATATCTCTTCTTCAAGAAGAAATAAGCAATAAATCGAATATTGTTACAGCTAAAAACACTTTAGTCCTTGATCTGAATAATACTATTACAGAGCTGAAAAAAGATATCTCAACTCTTTCTGGTGAAAAGCAATCTCTTGAAAAAGTAATATTTTCATTAAATGCAAAAATGAAAATTTTTGAAAATAGCATGTCAAAAACAATAGAAGGGTCAACAAAAGCATTAACTTCAAAAGTTGAATCATTACAAAATGCTTTGAGCAAGTCGAAAGAAGAATATGAAAAAATACTTGATTCAGAGAAACTTGTGCTAAACAGCAAAATAAAGTATTCAGAGAGAAAAGTGGACGATTTAAATAAAACGATCAACGATTTACGTTCTGAAAAGAGCGCATTAGAAAGCAAGCTTTTATCGCAAGATAAGATCTCTGAAAAACAAAACTCAGCTATTAAAAAAAGCAGCGAAGAATCAGAAGCATTGAGATCCAAGCTTTCTGAAGTTCAATCATCAATAATGGCTGCAGTAGAACGTGCTGAGGCACCATTAAAAGATAGGATATCCTTGCTAGAAAATAACCTTAATACTGAAATAACAAAACAAGATAAATTAAAGTCTGAAATAAAAGAAGCTTTTGACAACAAAGTAATGCTAAATGAGCAATATGCAAGTTTAATAGATCAAAATTTAAAATTAAAGAATGAGATTGAATCATTAACAGCTTCTAAACGAGCGATCGAAGTGTCGATAAAAGAAACTTTAGAATCAGCAAAAACCCCGTTACAAAACAAAATAGCTGAGCTGGAAAACAATTTAACCAAATTTAATGTTCAAAGCAAGGAAGAGCTTTCAAAATCATTAATCAGCTTTGAAAACAGGATTGCAGCGCTGAACAGTGAACTTAAGAATAAAGATCTTCTTATAAATAAAATTAATGCTAATCTAGTTCAATTTGATCAAATGCTTACTAATTCTAAATCTGATAATGAAAAAGCGATTCAAGAGATATCAAAGTTAAAATCCGAAAATGAGCTTTTGAAAACAAAAAATAAAGATATCGATCTGTCCCTACAAACTAAAATAACCCAAAGCAACGAGCCATTGCTAAAACAGATCGAACTTGTTGAAAAGCAGCTAAAGAACAATGAAACTATCAGCAAAGAGCGTGAGAGAACGATCAAAAACATGCTCAGCGAAAAGGAAATGCTTAACGATATCCTTGAAAAAATAAAAACGGAAAGAAATGAGCTTTCAACAAAGCTTTCCGAAATTAACAATAAAGCAACTTTGGAAGCTAAATTAAAAAATGAACAATTATTTGAGATAAACAAATTACGCGAAGAGCTTAAGCTTGTAAACAAAAATAATGAGGCTATTGTTCAGGATAATGCTGTTCTTAATAAAAAGATTACTGACCTTCTTAGCGAGATCACAAAAAATGATTCTAAAGTGCCAGAGCAGCTAGCGGCTCTCACTGCACAGAACAAAAAAGATATTGATAATTTGAAAAATCAAATAATGTCTGCAGAAAACATAATTAAAGAAAAAACTGCTGAAATTTTCAAGATCACTGATGAAAAGAATCAAATAAGAAGCAAGATACTGGATATTACGAACAATAACAAATTGCTAAACAACGAAATTATTTCTCTTAAAAATACTGTTTCTAAATTTGAAGGATCATCAGCAAATATAGAATTAGCTAAATTACCATTAAAAGAAAAAATAGATCAACTTAATTTGGCCTTAAATGCTGCAGAGGAAGAGAAGAAAACAAGAAGTACCACGATAGAGAACCTTAAACAAAAATTAGACAACTTGAATAAAGAGCTGTCTTTGATTTTAAGTGAAAAAGTGGACCTTAATGAAGCTATTTCATCACTTAAAAAACAATATGAAGAAGAAGCCGCATTAAATGAACAAAGATCTGCCCAAGAAACAATAAAATTGAATAATGAAATTCAACAGCTTAAAAATGAACTTGCTTCAATTAGAAATGAAGGACTTGATATTGTTAATGAAACAACTGAAAAAATGAGCAAAGAATTGACTGTGCTAAAAAATGAACTGGATGATTCAAATTCAATAATAAAGAATAAAGATTATAAAATAAAATCTTTGTATGACAATATATCTGATCTTGAAAGCAAATTGAACATGAAAATAGCCGAAATCGATAATTCAGGTTCAAATATAATAAAACTCAAAAATGAGATCAAAAGATTAAGTGAGAGCTTTGATAATAGGCTGCAATCTGAAAAAACACCACTAGTTGAAGAAGTTAATACATTGAAATCTGAATTAAAACAAATGGATAGGCTAGTGCGTGTAAAAGTTGAAGAAACAAAAGAATCGCTTCAAAGGCAGCTCACTGCTCTTGAACAGCAATTAAAATCAAATGAAATTGCTATTCTTGAAAAGGACAATAAAAACGCAGGATTAACCCAAGAAATTATTAAATTGAATGCTAGCATTGATCAATTAATAGTTGATAAGAATTCTATGGAAAAAGCATTGTATTCTCTCACAGACAAATATGAAAAAACAATAATAATGTATAAAGAGAATGTATCTGAACTTGAAATGATAAATAGCAGTAATAACCTAGAAAAAGAAAATGAAAGATCAATTAAAAGTGAAATAGATGATGCCCTTAAACTAATAGAGATTTATAAATAAAAATAAATTTCATTTAAAACCTTTCTGATTATTGTGCTAATTTATACTATTTCTTTTAAAGCACGATCCCATAGTAGAAAATCCGAAAATATCTTGACGACACCTGTTTATTACTATACGTTATAAATAAGGTGTTCATATCTGTATTTCTTATATATTATACATATTTATAAATAAAAATTATTAAGAATGATAATAAGTTTAAAAAAGTTTTATAATAATAAAGGTTTTTTTTTAAATCTGATATATTTCATGTTCTTTGCTGTTTTTTTAGGCATTTTATCATGGTATATAAAAACACGCTATGACCACTGGGTCTATCCCTTAGCAAATTATGGGGTTTTAGCATTATTAGCAGCCTTCATATCAATAATCATTACACCAGTTGTTATATATTTTGCAAAAAACATAAAAGCTATTGACCAAACAATGTCAAAACGCTTCCAAAAGAAACCTACTCCGCTATTAGGTGGAATTTCCATTTATCTTTCGGTAGTCCTTACATTGTTATTTCACAAATCTTTAAATCCTCAGCTTCTTAGTATAATCATTGGTGGGACTATCATATTTATTATTGGGACGATAGACGATATTTATCCACTATCTTCAACATTAAGATTATTTAGCCAATTAGCTGCTTCAATAATAATAATGTCCAATGGGCTAATTGTTTCATTTATGCCAAAAACCTTTATTGGGAACATACTAGCTTGCTTAATTACATTTATATGGATACTGGGCATAATCAATGCTACAAATTTCTTTGATGGGGCTGACGGCCTTGCAACTGGAGTCTCATGCATAGCATCTCTTTTCTTCTTTATAATTGCATTACATCTTGAGCAAAGAGGGCTATGTGTATTAGCGGCCGCTGTAATTGGCGCTTGCATAGGTTTTCTTTTTTTTAATTTTAAACCTGCCAAGATCTACCTTGGAGATGGTGGAAGCACCTTTTTAGGATTTTGTCTTGCAAGTATAGCTATCTATGGAGGATGGTCTTCGAGAACTGCCTTTGCTGCGCTAGGGATCCCTGTGCTAATTCTAAGCCCGCTGATATTTGACATGATATACATTACAATTGCGCGCATTTATAACAAAAAAGTGCGATCTTTCCGAGAATGGCTTGATTACACAGCGAGAGATCATCTTCATCATCGATTGATCAATATTGGATTTAAGGAAAAAAATGCGGTTTTGTGGATCTATTTATTCGGGTCTGCAATGGGTATGAGCGCTTTGGGCATAGAGAATGCTAAAATGAGCTATCCGATAGTGCTTGAATTAATAACAACCGGTATCATTTTCATTTCTGTAAGCATAATAATGATTACAGGGAAAAAATAGGATTTTATTCATGAGCCGTAAAATCCATCATTTTAAATTCAAATTTATCGCATTATCTCTGCTAATATTTTTTATAGCTATTATTACATCAGTGTTATTGATAAGCTTCGATCACATTAAAAACAATACGCAAATAAAGCTGGATAATCTGGACCTTGCGTTAAACTTTATAGTTGAACAGCTTAAAATTGACAGTACATTTGTCCCTCAGGATTTCAATGATAAATACCTGTTGTTTATACTTGATAAAAAAACAGGAGAATATATCCTTGATAGAAAATTCAGGGATTCGAACCAAAGAACCTTATGGCTTAGTTATCACAAGAAATTAATATATCAAATGCAAAAACAATCCGATGGATTGATCTATTATCCGAAAGATATTCAAAATACAGTTTTTGACGGAACAAATGCAATAAGATATTTCACAATTGATGAAGATGGTGTAATTGTTGCAATAGAAACATATATTGAAAGCAAAACAGCACAAATTAAAGAAATTTTACAGACAAATACACTATTAAAATTATCAGGCATCACATTAATAGGTATTCTGTTTTTATTCTTCTTTGCTCAAAGTAATTTTATTAAAATGAGAACAACAATTTCAGAAAACCTTGAAAGCAGTTTTATGAACATGAATAATGAGAATTTATTATATGATTCGGGCTACGAGAATAACACCCCGCACAATATAAATAGCACTTCACCGCTGATTTTTGAAAAATTAAAGCCAATTGAAGATGAAGCTTTCCAGGAAGATATTGTATCTAGAAATAAGCCAGACGAAATTAAGGATGAATTTGTAGATGATAATAAGCAAATACTAGAAAAGGTTGATTCGAACAAAACACCTTTATTAAAAACAGTTAGAAAAGAAGGAAGATCGCACAAAACAAAAGAACCTGCGACCAGTGAATTAGGCAATAAAGAAGCATACGTTGATGACTTAACGATTGAAATTGAAGGCATTAAATCGCCCTTACTGAAAAAGCTCATTAAGGATATAAGGGAAAATTAATATTTATTATGTATGAAAAATACTGGCAATTAAATGAAAAACCTTTTGAACTGACACCTGATCCGAGATATGTATACTATTCTCGCGAACATGAGGAGGCCCTTACCAGGCTTTTTTATACTATCCGGGACCTAAAAGGTGCAATGCTTCTAACTGGTTTATATGGCTGCGGTAAAACAGTTTTAAGCAGGGTTTTCTTGAATGAATTGCTGAGTTCAAAATACGAGATCGCCCTAATTACTAATCCCCGTTTATCAGCAAACGAACTTTTAGTAGAGATCATTTTTCAATTGGGTGGGGGTATGCATGAAGGAGAATCCAAAGGGAACCTACTTAGAAGGTTTAACGAGATTCTTTATTCAAACTTAAATGATGGAAAGGAAACTGTTCTTGTTATTGATGAAGCTCAATCAATTGAAGACATTGAAACATTTGAAGAGCTTAGGCTGTTGCTGAATTTTCAACAAAACGATAGATTCCTAATAACATTAATATTGATAGGACAAACAGAATTAAGAAAAAGACTTAAGCAATTACCTCAATTAAAACAAAGATTATTAATTGAATATCATCTGAACCCATTGGATGAAAATGATTCTTCAAAATATATTGATCACAGGCTAAAGATTGCAGGTGCAAAAAAATCAATATTTGATGCCAAAGCAAAGAAAATGATATACAGGTATTCTTCAGGAATACCAAGGATTATAAATGGCATCGGTGATATGGCTTTATTAGAAGGTTATTCTGAAAATGTTGATATAATTGGAGAGGTAATTATTAAAAATATAGTGAAAATTTCTCAACTCGAAGAACCTAGGATAGCATAAAACAAAATGAGAGAAGATATCGGACATAATAAAGAGCAGCAAACTACAGGCGTATCAAGTGATTTAAGTGCAAATAAAAACACTTTTTTCTTTGACCCAAAATTAAAAGACCTTTATCTGGAATTTTTCGAGATCGTTACTATTTCTATGTCTCAGGGCATAGATAAAAATAAAGTTGAGAGCTTGCTCCTGATTATAATTAAAACCTTTAAGCTGCATATAAGCAATAATCTTCTTTTATATTCATATTCAGTCTCAAAGCAAAATTACATTGTTTCACATATTGTTAACAATACGATACTGGCTATAAGTTTCGGCTGTTGGCTGAATCTTTCAGACAATGATTTGCTAGATGTCGGTTTGTGCGCTTTCTGTCATGACCTCGGAATGAAAGAGTACACTAATCTTTTTCAAAGAGGCCATCAATTGACCGATGAGGAAAATCAATTGATCAAAAAACACCCTCAAAAGTCAATTGATATTATAAAGAACCTTTTTCCAGAAAGAATAATAAATGCTGTTCTTGATGTGCATGAAAATGAAGATGGTAGTGGATACCCAAACAGAAAAATGGGGGCCGAAATTTCATATATTGCAAAAATTGTATCAATTTGCGATATATATGAAGCACTAACACACCCTCGGAACTTTAGAAATGAATTTAGCCCTTATGAAGCAATTAAAATGATAATAAAGAAAAAAGGGGCTTTTTTTGATGAGACTATACTAAAAAAATTTGTTAATTTCCTTTCAATTTATCCTATCGGAAGTTTAATTTATTTAAATACCGGTGAAACAGCTATTGTTATAGGAAGCAATAGGGGATACCCAACAAGGTCGATCGTTAAGATTTTACTAAATGCCAATAGGGAAGCGGAGAAGGAAGAGAAGTTCATAAACCTATTAGATGACAAGATGGTGTATATTTGCGGTCCTGTAGAGCCAAAGGGAGTTAAAGAGATACTACATTTCCTAAAACCTAGAGGTGATTTTGATCTGTAAATTTTCTAAAGGAGCTTAAATTGAAAAGATCCATAATGCTAAGATCTATTCTTATATTTCTTGCCTTTTTTTGTTCATGCAGGCAAGCTTACGCGCAGAATTTAATTAAAACATCTTTTAATACTGAAGATGATATATTGCATAGATCAATAGATGACCAACAACAATCAGGATATACTTATAATTCTATTGAGATCGAACGCGAACTTTTATTTAAACAACTGGAAATTATTACTGGAGATGAAGAAACAAGATATATCATTGTTCCCGGTGACACCCTGACAGTTTCTTATGATGACAGGACAAAACGCGTCGGAGCAACTTACAAGGTATCCAGTGATGGAATGATAAATCTTCCACTAGTTGGCGCGATAAAAGTTGCCGGTTTAAATAGAATGAACGCCAGGCAAGTTATTGAGGATATGCTGCATGAATATATACGCCATCCGGAGGTTGGCATATCAATCAATACTGCAGGCAGATATATGGTGCTTGGACAAGTAACATCTCCAGGTGTTTATTTGCTTCAACCTAACTTAACGATAATGGAAGCCATTCTAGAGGCTGATGGTTACGATGAAGACAATTCTAATCTAAAGAGCGTACTGGTTATGCGCGGAGGATTAGAAAAGCCTATCGTTCAAAGGCTCGACCTTAAAAAAATGATAAAAACGGGTGATAGAAGTGACAATATTTTAGTTAAGCCGGGAGACATGATTTACGTACCAAGGACATTTATTGCTAACATCGATAAATTTACAGATAAGATCTATAGGTATGTCTCTTCATATTACGGCCTTGGCAGATTACCGGGGCCACCTATCAGAGATGATAAAGAGATAATACTTTATGACAGATAGATTCATAGGAAAACTCTAAAACATGGAACAATACGAAATTACACTACCGGAATACTGGAGGATCATAAGAAAACGCAAATATACGGTTATCTCTGTTTTTTTTCTCGTGATTGGGTCCACTTTTATTTTTACAAAACTGCAAACGCCAGTATATCAATCCGCCCTTGAAATTAAAATAGAGAGAAAAAAGCCATTTCTAACAACATCAGGTACAAATCAACTATCAATATCCTCTGGCAGCGATAGCATGGCAACGGAGATAAGAATGATCAGAAGCCTTCCTGTAATGCGAAAAGTTGTTGAAAGAATGGAGGTTCTTCCGGCTGATGCCCAAGAAAGAAATAATACAATACATTCCTTATCAATAAACTATCAAAACAGTGTTACCGTAACCCAGATTCCTGACACAAATATACTTACAATCGGAGCGATTTCAAATGACCCGCAAAAAGCAGCATTAATGGTTACAGCGGTTGCTGATGTTTTCATTATTGAAAATGTTGAAGAACGCAAACAGCAATCTAAGGCTCTTTTGGAATATATCGATGACCAGCTGCTCCAGTTTAAAAAACAAATTGCTAATGAAGAGATCGAACTTCAAAAATTCAAACAAAATGAAAAAGTATTTGAAGTGACAAAAGACGTAAAAGAAAACCTTGATAGAATGACAATTGAGGGGACATTTGAATTTGAATCTGAAATGCTTAAAATTGATGCCAGCTTAAGCATGCTTGATAAGGTGGTTGAGAATAAAGAATATGATAAAGTTTTCAAGGAGATCATTGATGAGACTTCTGACAACTATATCTTTGTAGGATTAAAAAGAAGGCTGCTTGAACTGGAATTTGAACGATTTCTACTGCTGATTGATTATACTGAAAAGCATCCTAGCGTTATAAGCAAAGATAATACCATTGCAGAATTAAAGAATAAGATCGTCGATCGATTAAAAAGTTCATCAGCATTCCCTAAAACTCTTCAAGTTGAATCGGACCTAGCGGTCCTAATTAAAAAGCTTTTTTTATCTACAAGGAAAGAAGTCTTATACAGGATAGTTAACAGGTTCTATGGCGATTCCGGGTCTTTGTCAACAAATCAAGTTCAGTATGTGCGCCTTCAAAGAAACATAGACAGATTATTGGCTTCCTATGACAATCTAGTTAACCAAAAAATGGAAGTAGAACTTGAATTAGCAAAAGTTATAGCTGATGTAATAAATGTTGTTTCCCCTGCCAGCGTTCCAAATAAGCCGATAAAGCCTAACATGAAAATGAATTTCTTAATAAGTTCTGTTATAGGTTTGCTATTAGGGCTAATGATCTGCTTTATTAAAGAGAGTGTTGATTCCTCAGTTTCGACTATATCTGATATCGAAAATGAAGTTAAACTTTCAATGCTTGGAATCATTCCGCATATGAAAAAAGATGACGTTCTGAAATATATTGACGAGGACCTTGTTTCCTCAAAAGACAAGAAATTAAGCTTGCAAAAAGCCAGACTGGTTACAATCACTGATCCAAAATGTTGGGCTGCTGAAAGCATTAAAATGCTGCGAACTAAGATCAATAAATTAATGAAAACTGATAATCTTAAGACCATCCTATTTACCAGTTCTGACAAGCAAGAGGGGAAATCCACTATTGTTGCAAATATGGCATTATCAATGGCTCAATTAGGCAAAAAAACAATGCTTATAGCTTTGAATCTTAGGCGGCCTACTATCTATAAGATGTTTGGAATAAGTCGAGAAACCGGATTAACTGATATTCTGATGGGTAATGCTAAGTGGCAGGATGTCAAAAAAACTTCGCTTGATATACTCATTGGCGGTCTTAATGTTGATGCCCTTTTGCAGATGCCAGGAATAGATAACCTTAATATAATTACATGCGGACGGCCGGTAGATAATGTTTCCGAAATTCTAAACTCAAAAGCTCTTGACCAACTGTTCTTTGAACTTAAAAAAGAATATGATGTTATCATTGTAGATTGTTCTCCCGTTATGGCCGTGCCGGATGCTGTTACATTAAGCGATAAGGTTGATGGTGTTATCCTTGTTTACAAGGTTGGCCAAACATCAAAAGATGTCTTAAAAATGGCTAAAACAAATCTGATTAAAGCAAATGCAAACCTGTTGGGTGTTGTTTTGAATAATATAAAATCAGAAGCACAGGTAGGATATTCTGCATATTATTACCGTTATTATGCTGATTCCAGTGAAAAAAAAGGAAGCATAATAGATAAATGGCGCGGCCATCTAGGTGGAGATACGAACGTCTGAGACTAGCCTTTCATTTGCTTTATTTTTATGCAATTCATCTTTATAAATAAGCTCGTCAAATGATCATTATAAAAAATGCCTATTAAAGAAAATTTTCCAATTAATGCAATAATTGGTTCCTTTTTTATAGCTTTGGTTTGTATTTTTGTGGGCAAAGGAATTTCAATCTCTCCAACAATCATTCCTTTTGTTTTGGTCATAAGCATGTTTGTTTTCCTGCTTACATTTATAAAAACAGACTTGGTCATGCTTATCTTAATTTATGCGATGCTTTTATCTCCAGAAATCAATTTTGGTGCAATATCCTCACATAGGGCAATTGCAATCCGCATAGAAGACCTTTTGATCATAGTGTTTTCATTGGCTTGGTTTGCAAGATTGGCATTGCATAGCAGGTTAAGCTTAATTAAAAAGACACCAATAAACCGCTGGATAGCTTTATATGCGGCAATTTTTACTTTATCTACGATCAAGGGAATGCTAACTAATGATGTTAAACCATTATTAGGCACATTTTATATCCTGAAATATCTCGAATATTTTCTTGTTTATTATCTTGTTCTCGGAATAATTAAATCAAAATTACAAGTAAAAGCATACTTAAAGGCATTTATAATAACTTTTACTATCGTGAACATATATGCATATACACAAATAGGAAGTGGCCGTGTTTCAGCACCTTTCGAAGGACAAATAGGCGAACCCAATACACTTGGTGGATATCAGGTTCTTATCCTCGGTATAATTATGGGGCTTTTATCTCATATGCGCCTAAAAAAGTGGCGTTGGCCATTAATTGCACTAGCACTTTTTTCATTAGTACCTTTTGCTTATACACTTTCAAGGACATCGTATCTGGCAATTATCCCTACTTATATTACTGTAATTATTTTGCATAAGACTAAAAGAAGAAATATTTTTGTTGGAGTTTTAATGATGGCGATCATTCTATTGATATTCTTCTTTCCCGCGAATGTTAAAGAAAGGATCCTTTATACATTTGTACCTTTAAAGCAAGAGGGTATCCCGACTTTTAAAATATTAGGTGTTGAGCTTGGGCCTTCTGCCTCAGCACGATTGAACAGCTGGTCTATTGCCGTTAATAAATGGAAGCAAAAACCATTTATTGGATATGGCCTTACTGCTTCAGGATTTCTTGATAGTCAATATTTTAGCAATATTGTTGAACTTGGTTCATTTGGCCTTGTTGCTTTTTTAGCTTTACTTTCAAGTATATTTAGAAATACCCTGAAAATATATAAGAATTCCAATGATGAAATATTTAAAGGACTATCTTTGGGATTTTTAGCAGGTCATGTTGGACTGCTATTTCATGCAATTGCAGCAAATACTTTCATTATTATAAGAATTATGGAACCATACTGGTTTCTTCTAGCTATGATAATGGCGATACCTAAAATAGAAAGATCTCAAGAAAATATCCCCAACATTGAAATTGAAGAGAAAAAAGTCAAGAACTTAAAGAACACTGATATACTTTTACATAGCAAAACTGCATAAGGTCACAAGGAGTAATTGACAATGGTTAAGGTTATTTATGAACCAAACAAATATTTGAAAATGGGTAGTAAAATTTGGCCCCAAATGTTGTCTGAAATTATTGAGTGCAGAGAGCTCACATGGAGACTTTTTATCAGGAATCTTGGGGCTAAGTACAAACAATCAGCTCTGGGCTATTTTTGGGTAATAATTACGCCTTTTATTGCAATTGGGACATTTGCCTTCCTGAACAAAGCAGGCATTCTCAATATCGGTAAAACAGACATTCCCTATCCATTGTTTGCATTGATCGGGCTAACAATATGGCAGCTGTTTTCTTCCGGTTTAAATTTGGGATGCAACAGCCTGGTTTCTGCTGGAGAAATGATATCAAAAATAAACTTCCCCAGAGAAACTCTGGTTATAGCTTCAATCGCTCAAGCAATATTTGATTTAATTGTAAAACTAGTCTTAATTGTAATTCTGTTCTTTGTTTATCGATTTATACCTTCCTGGAAGATAATATTATTTCCTATTGCAATAATTCCTATTATTACTTTAACACTAGGATTATCATTATTCCTATCTTTGGTTAATGGTGTTATAAGAGATACTGCAAATGCCATTGCTTTAATAACTACATTCTTAATGTTTTTAACTCCCGTTCTTTATCCTATATCAACTAAAGAATATTTGTTTTTCAAATTAAATCCACTGGCAGCTTTGATAAATGCACCTAGAGATTTAATTGTATACGGATATATTAAAGACCCTGTCGATTTTACAATCTCATCAATATTGTCAATATTAGTTTTTTTAATCTGTTGGAGAATATTCCATTTAGTAGAAACAAAGATCCCTGAAAGGATGTAGATGCCAGAGTTTGCAATAAAAGTAGAAAACGCAGGAAAGAAATTCACGAAAAGCTTAAATCGCTCGATGTTGTATGGTGCTGTTGATATTATGCAAAGTGCTTTAGGTGTTTTACCAAACAGTGAAATTCTGCGCAAAGATGAATTTTGGGCAGTGGATAAAATCTCGTTCGAATTAAAACAAGGTGAGACTCTGGGCATAATTGGACCAAATGGATCCGGAAAGACCACTCTATTAAAAATGCTAAACGGTATTTTTATGCCTGATAGAGGGAACATAGAAATTAATGGAAAAGTAGGCGCGCTTATTCAAGTTGGGGCAGGCTTTCATCCGATGCTAACTGGGAAAGAAAATATTTTTATCAACGGTTCAATATTAGGTATGTCGACAAAAGAAATAAAATCAAAATTCGATTCAATAGTTGGATTTGCTGATATTGGTGATTTTTTGGATGCCCCTGTAAAGCACTATTCTTCTGGGATGTATGTTCGTTTGGGTTTTGCTATAGCAATCCATTGTAATCCCAAAATCTTATTGATTGATGAAATTTTAGCTGTCGGCGATGCAGGCTTTCAGAATAAATGTCTTAATGAAATTGGCCGAATACGTAAAGAAGGGACAACAACCATACTGGTCTCACATAACATGCATTTAATTTCTACATACACTGAAAAATGCGTGCTTATGAATAAAGGTACTGCTCAGTATTTTGAAAACATCTCAAAAGGAGTACAACTTTATTCCAAGCTGTTTCAAAATGACCTTAAAATGCATATTGATAAAAACTGTAATGGCAATGATAATATACATTTTCATGATATAAAACTTTCTAATCAATTTCTTGATCCTGGAGATGATTTTGTAGTTGAATTGCCTTTTGATTCCTCCATTGATTATTATGATGTAGATATTGATCTAACCATTAACACAGCAGAAGATGCCGTCAAGTATTTTCAAGCTACTAACAAAGCCTATAGTAAAATTATTGATCTAAAGATAGGCTCACACAAATTAACATGTACATATAAAAACATCCAATTAAACAATGTTATTGCTAGAGCTGGAATAACTATTTGGTCGAATAAAAGACATGAAATGTTATTTTGGTGGTCTATACCACTCGAAATTAAAGCTGCGAAACATTGCACCGGAAGAAATTTCTTACAAATATTATACGAATTAGATTAATCTATGAGAATTGCTTTTGTAACCACAGAATATATGTGCGAGAAGTCAGAATTTGATGGCGGTTTATCAAATTATCTTTACAGGCAATCAAAATCACTCGTCAAAAGGGGGCATGATATTGAGATATTCACCTTGTCTGATAACAGCGAAACTTTTAAACATGATGATATTCTGACCCATCAAGTACGCAACAATTCAAAATTATTCTTAACATTAAGCAAAATAACCAGGTATAAATTAAAACGCGTGTTTAGATTTCTTTCAATCGCATTATGTCTTTCGAATTTTTTAAAAAAAAGACATATCATAAAGCCTTTTGATATCATACAGGTATGCAGTTGTTTTGGTTGCGGTCTTTTTATTACAAAACAATTTAATATTCCTGTTTTAACAAGAGTTTCCAGCTATGAACCATTGCTCAGAAAATATTATCGCGTTAAATTAAACTTAGATCAAAAACTTTGTGAATTGATTGAAAAATTTGCGTTGAAAAGAAGTTGCGCTGTTTTTGCTCCTAGCAACCTTTTAGCTAATATTCTCAACAATATAAATATCAAAACTGATGTCATGAGACCGCCTTTTACATTAGAACATATAGCGCTTGATGAAAATGTCTTTCAAAAACATCTTTTTGGGAAGAATTATCTTCTGTTTTATGGGGCCATTGGTTATTTAAAAGGGTGTGCCGTTCTGGCTGACTGCTTACCTGAGATTTTCGCAAAATACCCAGACATTCATTTAGCATTAATTGGTAAAAACCTTCAAGGGCCAGAAGGCCTCAATATGGTCGAATATATTCAAAAAATATCATCTAAATATGTTGATCGAATACATTATCTGGGAATCTTAGATCATTCAAAATTATATCCAATATTAGAAAACTCACATACTGTTGTATTGCCTTCACTTATAGACAATTTACCTAATACTATGATTGAATCAATGGCTATGGGGAAAGTTGTAATTGGAACCAGAGGCACCAGCTTTGAAGAATTAATTGAAGATGGCAGGACAGGCTTACTAGTTGAAAAAGAAAATTCTAAGGCTCTTTTTGATGCAATTGATAGAGCTTTAAATTTAAGTGAAGAAAAGAGAAAAGAAATAGGTTTGAACGCAAAATCACTTATTAATTTAGAATTAAATCCAGAAATTATTTGCAAGAAACTTGAAAATTATTATGAGAATTTAATAACTAAATATTCTTCATGATTTCTAAGAAAGATCCTCATTAAATTAAAAGAAATTAACTATGTTTTTACAATATATTAAACAGAGACCCGAAATTAACAATCAGTTTTCAAAATTCTGGGAGCAAAAATGATTAAAATTTTGACTGTTTTTGGTACAAGATCAGAACTCATAAAATTGTCTCCAGTTATTAAAGAGATCGGAAAACATTCAGATACGATTTCTAATAAAATTTGCAACGCAGCCCAACAAAGAGATCTTATAGAGCCTCTTTTAAAACATTTTAGTATTAAAGCTGATTACGACATGAATATCATGAGTGAATATAAAACACTTGAAGAGTTAACCTCAATTGTTCTTTTAAACCTTAAAGATATCCTCTTAACCGAGAACCCAGATTATGTTTTAGTCTTAGGTGATAGTTCCTCTGCAATGGCTGCAGCTTTAGCTGCATATTTTTATAAAATCAAAGTTGCGCATATTGAATCAGGGCTGAGAACTAATAATAAATACTCGCCTTTTCCTGAAGAAATAAACAGAAAAATCATTGATGTTGTTGCAGACTTATATTTTGTGCATACAAACAATGCAAAAGAAAATCTATTAAGAGAAGGCATCAAAGAAGATAGGATCGAAGTAACTGGAAACACCGGATTAGATGCTTTATTAGATACAAATAATAAAGCCAATAATTTTATTAACGAAAAACTTAATTTGATCCCATTTTACAACAGAAGAATAATTCTTGTAACAGCACATAGAAGAGAAAGTTATGGCCAGCCGCTTTTAAACATTTGTAATGCATTGAAAGATATTGCTTTAAAATACGCTAATCATGTACATATTGTTATTCCCGTAAATTCTAATCCAGAAGTCAAGGAAACTGTTTTTAGTAATTTAGGGAATATAAATAATATAAGTTTAATAGACCCGCTTGAATATCCTGATTTCGTATTCTTGATGAGAAATTCGTTCATAATTCTCTCAGATTCGGGAGGGATTCAAGAAGAAGCACCTAGCCTGAATAAACCTGTTCTTGTGATGAGAAATGAAACCGAACGTCAGGAAGCTTTGGTATCAGGAGCAACACTGCTTGTAGGTACAAGCAAAGAACGTATAGTTGAACAAACAACTAAACTTATAGAGGATAAATCCCATTATGAGTTTATGTCAAAAGCACTAAATCCCTATGGCGATGGAAAAGCCGCGAGCAGGATCGTATCTAGGCTCATTAAAGATGTCCAATAAGAACTAATATGTGTGGAATTTCAGGATACATTCTCAATAAAGAAATTGCTAATAATAGCAAAATAGTTAACAAACTTCTTGGTTCTATTAAACATAGGGGTCCAGACGATGAAGGGGTATGCCTGATTTCCAGAAAAGACAGGTCCTTTGAGTTATTTAAGACTGATTCAACAGTAGAGTCTTTAGCTGCTAACCTACCCCATTATTCAAGCGATGATAACAAATTCAGCCATGACCTATCTTTTATCCATACCCGATTTTCTATTATTGATCTTACTAGCGCTGGGCATCAGCCATTTATGAGTCAGGATAAATCCATAATAGCGATTTTTAATGGAGAGATTTACAATTATATTGAATTGCGAAACGAACTTAAATCTGAAGGAGTTTCGTTTAAGACCTCATCAGATACTGAAGTTCTAGTTGAAGGTTATCGTTTTTGGGGTAAATCATTATGGACAAAAATGAACGGCTTTTGGGCAATTGCATTATATGATTTCAATACAAACAAGGTCATTCTTTCAAGAGACAGGATCGGTGTAGCCCCACTATATTATAGAATCACTGATAAAGGCTTCTACTTTTCTAGCGTGATCAAAGCATTAATTGATATATCGCCATTCGATATCGATCCTAATTTGGATTCTATTTTTGGTTATTTACAAACAGGCATAAAAGATCAGGATACTTCAACTTTCTATTCTGATATTAATAGCTTACCTGCCGCTTCAACAATAGAATTCGAACTTGATTCAAGTGATTATAATAGATCAAGAATTGTTGAGTTTTGGGACCTGCCAAATTCAAGGTTATCGACCCATGACATTTCTTTCGATCAAGCAGTTAAAGAATTCAGAGATATCTTTTTTAATGCTGTTGATATAAGGCTTCGCGCAGATGTTAAAATAGCATTTGAACTAAGTGGGGGATTAGATAGTTCCTCTGTTGTTGCAGCAGCATCTGAATTGAAAAATAGCGATATTACCACTTATACTGCTAGCCTAAAAGATGCTGACGAAGAACCGTTTGCGAGAGCTATCCTTAAATATTATAAGGTTGATTACAATGTTATAAATGATATAGAAGATGATTTTGTTAAGGATTTTGGATATTTTTCAAAAGTAATGGAAGAACCTTATGATAATCCAAATGCTTACACTCATCATAAAATGCTCCAAAAAATGAAATCTAAAGGTGCACATGTTGTTATAACCGGTGCTGGCGGAGATGAGGTATTAGCTGGATATGAAGCAAGTTTCTGGCCAAAGGCTTATAAGGAACTAAAAGCTGTTGGCGTTTGCTCTTTTTTATTTGCTGATTGGTATGAATTTAAACGAAGGTTTAAAACAGTAAGCAGTTCAATTGATATGTTAAAACATTACCTATCTTTACCAAAGAGAAGAATAAATGAATTTTTTAGCCATGAGCAACATCCATCTTACAAATCGGTAGATACTAGCGCCGCGAAATATCAGCAACTTTATAACAATCTGTCTTTCCATGGACAATCCATTTACCACTTTAAAACTGCTTTATTGCCATTTTATATGAGAAGCAGCGATCATTTTACTATGGGAATCCCCATTGAACACAGGTTCCCGTTACTTGATCATCGGATCGTAAGCTTTGGCCTAAAAATGCCAATTCAATATTTATTCAACAACGGATGGACAAAATATCTTCTTAGAAAAACAATGGAGCCTTATCTTCCCAAAAAAATAGTATGGAGGAGGAAAAAAATGGGATTTGCCTTTCCTTACAAAATATTCTTCCAAAAGCACAAAAGTTCATTTAAACCTTTAATTAAATCTCTCGCAAAAATAGACATTATGTTAAAAGATGATGAAAGTTATGAATCACTTCTAGAGAACGATCCTGTTCTATTATGGAGATATTTATCCGTAGCAATATGGATAAAATACAATTTAGGGGCTTAGTATTCATGAAAATAGCAATTTTTGTTGACGCATTCCCATGTATCTCCGAAACTTTTATATTAAATCAGATCACAGGCCTTATCGACGCAGGGCATGATGTCTTAATCTTTTCTGGTGCCAGACCGGACGAAATGGAGTTCCACCCGGAAATTCGTCAATACGAACTACTAAAGCACACCTATTATCACAATGATAAACCTTCAAACAAGATTATAAGGGTTTTAGAAGCTGTTTGGCTATTTTTATCCAATTTTTCTAAAAATCCCAAAGCAATCCTTAACTCATTGAATATTTTCAAATATGGCAGAAAGGCTCTTTCACTTTCGTTGTTTTACAAGACAGTACTTTTTATTAATTTAGGTGAGTTTGATATATTGTTTTGTCATTTTGGCTCAAATGGCGAACTTGCTGCATTATTTAAAGAAATCGGCATAAAGGGCAAACTGGTGACAATGTTCCATGGTTATGACATAAGAAGCGGGATAACTTCTGGGCCCGGCATTTTCTCAAGGCTTTTAGAATATGGCGATTGTTTTTTAAGTATATCAAGTTACAACTATTCACATCTTATTGAATTTGGTCTAAATCCAAAAAAGATTGTATATCATCCTGTAGGAATTGACCTCAACAGATACTCGCTTAAAACACCTAATAATGGAAAAGATAGCGGTAATGTTATCATTTTGACAATTAGCAGATTAATTGAAGAAAAAGGACTGGATTTTGGAATTCGTGCCATCAACCACCTCGTTAATGAAAGGGGCTATACCAATATAAGATATCAAATATTGGGCAATGGCCCGCTTATGGGAAAGTACAAAAAATTAGTGAACCAGCTGAATTTAAATAACAATGTTTATTTTTTCGGATCTCAACAACACGAGGGAGTTGTCTCGGCTCTTAGGAATGCAAATATTTTCCTTTTGCCAAGTATTGCCGAAGCACTTCCTGTTGCGCTTATGGAAGCTTTAGCTGTTGGACTTCCAGTTGTAGCCACAAAGGTTGGCAGCGTACATGAACTCGTTTCAGACAATGAATCGGGCTATCTAATAGATCCCGGTAATTTTATGTTGATTTCTGAAAAACTCGAACATTTGATGAACAATCCAGACATTTGGGATAAAATGGCCCTAATTGGACATGCACACATTGAGAAATCATATAATATAGAAATTCTTAATAAAAAATTAGAAGATATATTCTTAAATCTAATCAATAATTCCTAGGACAATTAAATATTCAAGTTTGAAACAAAATAATAGCCCAACTAATCAGGAGATACCTATATGTGGATATTAGAATTTATATTTTTCTTTATAACATTAGTTTTAGCTTGGTCATTATTTGGATACTTATTGCTTATTTGGTTTTTAGGGTTATTTAGAAAGCAAAAACCATTAAAAATGATAACAGACTTCCCAATGATGTCCTTAATTATCCCCTGTTATAACGAACAAGATAACATCCTTGAAAAATTAAAAGACACTAGGAATTTAGAATATCCTAAAGATCAACTTGAGATCATATTCGCAGATGGAGGGTCTGAAGACAATACTTTGTCACTTTTAAAAAGAAGCATTAAAGAAGATGAAAATATTATCGTTATAAATTGCCCCAAAAAAGGTAAGATAAATCAGCTCAACCATGTATTACCTGGGTTAAAAGGTGAAATAATAGTTAACTCGGATACTGATAGCCGCTTGGATAAGTTTGCCCTAAAATGGCTTGCTACTGAATTCGCAGTTGCAGATGATATCTATGTTGTTGGAGCTTATTGTTATCCCGCAGACACAATAAACGTTGAAAAGTATTATTGGAGTGCCCAAAACAGGTTTAGGTTAATTGAAACTGATGCAAGAAGTTCATCAATAGTTATTGCCCAATGCTATGCTTTCAGGAAAAAACTGCTAAAAGCCTTTCCCGATGATGTGATAGCTGATGATATTTATATTGCCTTTTTAGCAAATTCATTTAAAAAAAGAACAATATACTCAAGATATGCTAAAGCAATTGAAACGAGGGTACCTAAGAATTATTCCGAGTTCATTCCTCATAAATTCAGAAAAAGCAATGCTTTCCTCAGAGAATCCCTCAGGTTCCTGTATAAACTCCCGGAAATGGGTAATTTCTGCAAAGTTATGTTGCTTACAAGGATCGCTCAACAATTGTTATTACCCTGCACACTTTTATTCTGGTTTTTACTCGCAGGAACGTTAATGACCCTTTTTAGATTTAATTTAGTTTTTTTCTCAATAATTTTCTTAATCGCGCTCTTGATCCTAACCAGCAGAATATTTTCAACCGTTATATTACCCGAAGAGAACTATAAGCCTTCTATTAAAACTATCATTGAAGGATACGCTGTTACAAATCTGATTCTCATTGCTACAAGTGTTAGCTATCTTTTTTACAGACAAGAAAGCTCGTATAGCCGTATTTCAAACAATGTAAAGAAGGCTGAAAAATGAAAAATATAAATGAATTTCTCCTAAATTTGAAATATGCTTTTAGGTTTAATAAACCTTTATTAACCGCCAGGCTTACTTCTGCATTAATTAAAAGCTCCGTCTTTAAAAAACCTCCTTTAAGGTATGTTGATTTTTCAATTGATTTTGCCTGCAACTTAAAATGTAAGCATTGCTTTGCGACTGTTCTGCGAGATCCACGAAGGAAAAAGATGTCCACTGATGATTATCATAAAGTTGCTAAGGATTGCATGAAACTAGGCACGGTTAATTTCTCTTTTCAAGGAGGAGAACCGATAATGATGAAGAATTTGCCGGATATTATAAGATCCTGCCAGCCAAACAAAAATTTAATTTCGGTTACAACAAACGGGACATTAATTAATGAAAAAAAGATCCTTGAACTTAAATCATGCGGAGTGGATATCCTGACAGTAAGCTTAGATAGTTCTATTGCCAAGGAACATGATGAGTTTCGAAGAGAAACTGGCGCTTTTGATAAAGCAATAAATGCTATTAAATTAGCAAAACAACATGGTATAAATGTAACGATCGGCACAGTGGTTACAAACCAAACCCTTTATAGTAAAGGATTAACCGGACTAATTGATCTTGCAAAAGATCTGCAATTGCTTTTATATTTGATCCTTCCTGTACCTGCAGGCGAGTGGATAAATGAAACAGACATGCTGTTATCGGAAAAAGATCTAGAATATCTATATAGCCTTACATCTTCCTCTAAATTCATAAGGACAGACTTTCAAGCAAATTTAGGGGAATATGGCTGTGGCGCTGTAAAAGAGATATTGTATTTGACCCCATACGGAGATGTCTTTGCCTGTCCTTTTATGCACATATCTCTGGGTAACATATTTGAAGAATCAATATTTGCTATAAGAGAACGGGCATTAAAGATCCCTTATTTTAAAAAATACGAGCAAAGATGTCTTGTTTCTTCTCATAAAGAGTTCATTAATAAGCATTTAAGTAAAACTTTCAATAAAGAACAACTGCCAATATCATTTGGTGAAGCTTTTGGTTATGAAATTCGGAATGCAAAGGACAATAAGTGAACATTAAGAAAATGTTAGCTTTTACCGGATTAAGTATATTATGCATCATACTTCTTGCAGTGATACTAACATGTCTTTTAGAATTAGCTTTGTATTTTAGAGCGCCTTATAGATTCTTTAAAAGACCGACGATCAGAACACATATAAAAGAATTATTTGATAATGAAATCGGAAATTGTTTCGAGCATGATAAAAGGCTTCCGTTTAAACTTAAACCAAATTGTTCAAAAACAATTATAAGAAATAATAAGCTATCCATTAACTCTCATGGATATAGTGGGAAGGAATTTTCACTTAAAAAAGGACCAAATACTTTTCGGATATTATTTGTGGGTGATTCTTTTACATTTGGATTTGCTCTTGATGACAATAACACCATTCCACAAATGTTAGAAAACAAATTAAAGAATAAATTTAAAAACATTGAGGTCATTAATGCTGGATTTCATGGCAGTAATCCAATGCAGTTCGATCTCTTTTTAAGGACAGAAGGATATGATCTAGAACCAGACATGATAATCCTTTTACTATTAGCAGATAACGATATGCTCGATATCACCTATAATATAATTCGTCATATTGATATCGATGGCCTGCCAACCAAGATCACAGATGGAATGCTGAACTATCAAGGCTATAGATATAATCATATGCTGCATGCCTGGATGTATAGGCTGCCACCTATTATGGATAGCAGAGCATGCTATTGGTTCCTTGATAAAATTAGCCAGGGGCTTAAAGATTTCAAAAAGCGCTATGAATATACATATGATAATCTCGAAAACTTTTTTGAACGTCCTGTATTAGGGATTATCAACGATTCAAAGAAAAGGAATATTTTAATACGGCCTTGGATTATCATCGGTGGCGGAATAATCAGCGGAGAAGAAAGAAAAAATAATAAATATTATAAATCCATGAGAATGTTTTTTGAAAGGAATGACATTGAATATCTTGATCTTGGGACAGAACTATTAAAATACTCAAATAAAGATGTTTGTTACAAAAGATTAAATGGTTCTTATGACGGACACCTTAATGAAAAAGGCAATCAAATATCTATAGAATTGGGTGCTGAAGATATATCTCCCATAATAAGGAAATATATTAGTAAAGGATCAAAACAATGATGAAAGTCTTTGTAACAGGTGCATCGGGTTTCATTGGAAGGAAACTAGTCAATAAACTGCTAGAGAAAGGCTATAGCATAACAGCTTTAGTCAGAAGGAGAGATCATAACCTTCCTGCAAAAGTCAATATCATAGAGGGTGATATCCTCGATATTAACTCTTATTCATCCTCAAAGACAAAATATGATCATTTGTTTCATCTCGCAGCTTATATATCATTTGATCCCAGGGAAAAAGATAAAATAATGCATATTAATGCTGATGCAACCATAAACTTGCTTCATGTGGCAAAAGAATGGGGAGTAACCAATACTGTTTTTGTCAGTAGTGCCACCACCATCGGGTTTTCAAGCTCAAAAGAAAACCTTATAGATGAAACTTCACCTTATAATGAGAAATTGATTGAACATAATCCCTACATGGCAAGCAAGGTTTTTGCAGAAAAAGCTGCTATTAAACTGTCAAAGGAACAAAATATTGTCATTGTTAATCCATCAACAGTTTATGGCCCTGGCGATCTTTCATTTAATTCCGGAACTTTAATAAAAAAGACCTTTGGATCCAAGATTGTTCCTGTGCCATCTGGCATCACTAATGTTGTGGATGTCGATGATGTTGTCGACGGTATCATTGCTGCTTCATTAAAAGGCAGATCAGGAGAGCGCTATATCCTTGGAGGGCAAAACTTATCTTTTAAGCAAGTTTTTAGTGAAGTTGCTGATATTGTCAATAATCATCCTATAATGATACCAATGATGCCCATAATGAGCTGCCCCTTAAGTATTGCTGTAGGATTAATTGGCAAATTTTCAAATAGTAGAATCATAACGCCCCAGATAGTTAAAGATCTGTTCTCTTATAGGAATTTATCAAGTAAAAAGGCGGAAAAAGAATTGGCATGGCTTCCTAAATATTCCTTTAAACAGAGCATTGAACGTGCTTGGAAATTTTATATGGAAAATAACCTAATATAATTATTATGGATAGCTTAAGCAAAAACAAAGTTAAAGCAGCAAATAAGAAACTATACAATGCGATTGCGTCAAAGTATGACGAAATTGACGGAAGACGTTCATTGGAATTAAGATCCTGGATAAAAGAAACTTTGGCCCAGCTAAAAGCAAAAGGTGGAGGCGATAAACTCCTTGATCTGGGGACAGGGAGCGGGCTAATAACATCATGTGCAGAAAATATATTTTCAACTAGGATAGGCGTTGATATTTCCAGTGAGATCCTAAAGCTTAATAGATCAAAACCTTGCTCATCTGTAGTTTCCGATGTTGACAAACTACCATTTAAATCTAACTCATTTGATGTCATAACATGCTTCGCTGTTTTGCATCATCTTTACAATTTTGAGGACCTTGTCAAAGAAATATCACGTGTTTTAAAACCTGGCGGTGTTTTCTATTCAGATCACGACATGGAAGCATTGTTCTACAAACGGTTCTGGCCAATACTAAAGTTATACCGAATATTCCATGATGCTTCAAAAAGATACCAAGAATCAAGCGATAAAATCTCAAAAGAAATGTATGATCTTACTGAAGTTCATGAAAACGGCATAAACTCAACAGAATTAACTTCTTTATTTAATAATAATGGCTTTAATATTATTATTAAATACCACTGGTATGGTTTAAGCAATATAACGGATAAATTATTTGCTAAGAAATGTTTTTTATCCGGATTTGCACCCTTAATGACTATAACGGCAGTAAAAGAGCACTAATTATATGAAGCTATTTCACATATTATTATCTTGCATTCTAATATTCTTGGTTTTTTTTATCACTGATTACACCCTCTATTCTGATTACCAGCCTTATATAGGTGAACCTTTAGCACTGCATGATATAACATCAAATGTTTACTCTGTTGAACTTTCAAAAAATAATTTAAGTGTAGCAGTTTATGATCCAGATAACCTTTGGGGAGAAGGCAGCTTCTTATTACATTCATTTTTCTTGAAAAATGTGGCTAGGTCATATAAAGGCATTAAAATCTGCATATCTTTCTTCAATGCTATTTTCGCAATAATTATTTTTATCCTTTTATTGTTACTGACACAATCCCACATAATGTCACTCTTAGCAACATTCATAATGATCGGTTGCTTATCAGCAAATAATTTTATTTGTGGTCCGGGTTACGCAACATATTATTCATTTATATTTAATTTTATTTCAATTCTCTTATTTATATTTTATACAACATCCCGAGAAAGAACTTATATATTGTTTATATTGGGAGCACTTATAGGGATATCTTACGGATTCAAATTTGAAATTGCTTCAACAAGTGCATTGACTTATTTTCTTATCATAATATTTGATAATTTGTTTTTTGATAACAAGACTAATAATAATTGCAATTCACTAATTATTAATACTTTTTATATAGGAATTATAATATTTTTTACATTTTTAATTTATAAATGCTCAAAATACGGTTTTTTTATTTTGGCTATAATGCCCATTTTAACAACAACATTCTTTCTTATCTTAAATAAAAACATTTGCTTTAACTTTAACAGAAGATTATTTATCAACCTGTTTTATTTCATTATCGGTTTTCTTTTTATCGTAACAATATGGATAATACGACTTTCTCGATTTTCTGATATAAACTACGCAATTATGTTTTATTTTCCTTTTTTAAGGCTAGATAATATTACAGCGCAGCTAAGAAATCATAATATTAATTTTGGCATAATGGGCATGCTTGATCGTGCAATGTATGGGCATAAAATCAGTTATAGAGACACTTTTCTAGTGTTTACTTTTATCTCTGCTTTATACTTTTATCTTAAAAAAAGGAATATACTTCCAAGATTCAACATTATCGCCTTATTAGCCTTATTGTCACTATTCTCATCACTTTTTGTCCACCACCATTTATACACACATCGGCCATTCTTCGAACTTTATTTATTAATTCTATTTGTTTTCTTGTTGATCGTTAAACATAAAATTAAATTAACACCAATACTACAAAGTCTTTTAATTTTGCTCTCAGGTCAATTTTTGATTTTCTTACGAGAACCTAATTGTGCAGCTTATGAGTCTTGGAATATTTTACCCACGTCACTATTGATAGTAATATGCCTTTTATACACTTTCGATTACTTATCATACTCATACAAAAGTATAGGAATACTTTTATTTCTAGTTCTAATTGTCCATTCTTCATCAACAATTTCATACAAATACATAGCAGATGCTCCATTATTTAAAAAAAATACATTCTCTTATTCCAAAACATTGAACCTTAACATTTATGATGAGCTTGCAGTTGAATTTAATAAAATGGAGGACTTCTTTACAGAAAACTTAAGAACCAATGATACTATTTTCGTGTTTTCATCAGTAAAGCTTCCTTATATTGCAGCTAAACGTTTTTTGCCTAAAATGTTGCCTTCCTTTGATAAGATAGCGACCCCAGAAAAAGAGGAAATTCTTCTTAATCATTTTAAGAATAATAAAAATTCCATTAAATATGTAGTATTACATGCTGATAATTCAGTCCAATTTTCTGGTGATAATTTAAAAAACAGGTATTCATTATTATTTGAATATATAAACAGCAACTACCATGAACATAAAAACTTTTGGAAATTTATGATCCTAAAGCGAATTGAACCATAACTATAAGCAATGATCTTACCTAAAACTAAAATAGCATTATTAAACTCGCCATACTTGCTTAATGAGCCTTTTTATCAACATATGCCACCACTAGCTCTATTATATTTAGCAAGCTACATGGAACAATGCAACTTTGACCCCATGATATTTAACATTGAATCTTGTGTTAATGATAACGGTATTTATATCTGGAATTACGACATAAAAGTCCTTTTTGCACAATTAAGGACTTTTGATCCAGATGTAATTGCAATTACATGTCCTTATTCGGGAAGGTGGCCTTTCACTCAAAGACTACTGCATATTATCAAAAACAATTTTGAAAATGTCATTATTATTTTAGGCGGAATACATCCAACTTCATTTCCTGAATATTGTCTCCGATCAAGTGCTGCTGATTTTATTGTTCTTGGAGAAGGCGAACTGTCTTCAGTTGAATTGATAAACCATATTTTCACTGATAAGAACTATTCTGATATCGACGGTATAGCCTATAAAAACAACTCAGATGTCATAGTTAACCCTAAAACAATATTTATCGACGACCTAGATTCTTTACCATTTCCCGCATACCACTTAATCGACATAAAGAGATATGAACATTTATGCAGAAACGATCGGATGTCTCAGATAAAAGGGTTTTATTTTTGGCTACTTACTTCTCGCAGTTGCCCTAATCAATGTACTTACTGCAATATGTTTCTTTCTCATGGTAGAAAATGGCGACCTCGTTCACCGGATAATGTCCTAAAAGAAATTGAATATCTCGTAAGCAGCTATAATATCCGACAATTTGCTATCATTGATGATAACTTTACCCTACAACGTGATCGGGCAGAACAGATCCTTGAAGGCATTATCAACAGGAAGTTAAATATTTCTTTTACAACCCCAAATGGACTTTCAGCTAAAACACTTGATGACAACTTGATAAAATTATTGAAGCAGGCTGGTGCTCTTGGTATTTCTTTAGCAATTGAGTCAGGAAGTGAATATATGCGTAACGAAATTTACAACAAAAGACTTAGCTCTGAACAAATAATTAATAGTATTGATTTATGTAAAAAACACAAACTCCCTGTACATGCATTTTTTATGGTTGGTGCACCACAAGAAACAGAAGAGACGATAAACTCAAGTATTTGCATGATGAAGAGAATAAAAATACCTTCTCATATTAATATAGCGACGCCTTATAAAGGCACTGAATTTTATGATTACTACATTCAAAACGATATTATTTCTGACGAAATAATAAGCCACGGAACAACGATAGATTTAAGGGTTCCTCCAGAAAATATAAAAAATTACAAACAAATACTTAGATGGCGCTCAAAACTTCAATTTTTCAATATACTGTTCGCTTTAAAAGCAATCATCACAGATAAAACATTTTTAAACTTTAATACTTTTGTAAGATTTATAAAAGGTATAATATTACCGAAGAAAATCAATTATATGTCATACAACAATATTTTAGATAAATATTTACCCTTAAATTATCATGGAAAATAAAGCTTTTGAATTCGGTATCAAGTTATTAAAAAGAAGATTAACAAGAAATAATTCGCCATTTTTGGTCCAGTTCAGTGTAACTAACAGGTGTAATGCTAAATGTAATTATTGTTATGCTACTTACTATGAACGTCCTGGTAATGATTTACCATTAATTGATATTAATAGGATAATAGACGATTTATCAGCAGCCGGAACATTCAGGATCAATTTTGTTGGTGGAGAACCGTTAGTCAGAGATGATATCCACCAAATTATTTCTTATGCCAAAGATAAAAATATCAATTGTGCTCTTACCACAAATGGACTATTAGTTAAACAAAATATCAAAACGCTTAAATTGCTTGACTCATTATGTTTCAGCATTGATGGCTGTGAAATAAATAATGACCTTAACAGGGGGAAAGGTTCCTACAAAAAGGCTATCGAAGGATTGGAAATATGTAAAAATGAGAACATAAAAGTACAATTAAGCGCCGTACTAACAAAACATACAGTAAATGATGTTGAACATATGGTAAACCTTGCTAGAAAGTATGATTGCAAAGTAGGATTTACAACATTAATTAGCCAGAATAGAGGACATAAAACTTTTGATAATGATCTTCAGGCTGATATTGAACAGACAAAAAGTGCACTTAGACAGATAATTTTGCTGAAGGAAAATAATGCCCCGATATTGTTCTCTGTCGAAACGTATAAAAACAGTTTATTATGGCCGGATTATAAGAAGGATATTTATTTCAAAGAAGAACCGGATTTTAAATATCCAAAATGTTATGCAGGAAAATATTTTTGTATTATTGATTACAACGGAGATATTTATCCTTGTCCTCAATTGATCGGAATATTTAAACCAAATAATATTCTAAAAAACGGATTTAAAGATGCTTTTGATACTGCATCAAAGCATAGTTGTAATGCATGCTCAATGCCTTGTTCAAACGAATTTAGCATGTTTTTTGATCTTAACCCAAGAGTAATGTTCGACCTATTCATCAACAGGGAATGAATCAGTATGTCTTTTTATAATAGAATAAAATCAGTTAATAGTTATATTAACGGTAAAACAACATCAGGCAATGTTTACCGCCTCGTAATAGAAATCAGCAATGCATGCAATCTGAAATGTTCAATGTGCCCAAGAAATAACATGGAACGTAAAGTTGAATTTATGACCAGCCAAGCATTTGAATCTATTATTAAAGACAATAAAGAAACTCTTGAATTTGTAAGCTTAAATGGTTACGGTGAACCTTTAATGCACCCGGAACTTTCAAGGTTCTTGAATATTTGCAAGACATATAAGATTAAATCTGGCATTTCAACAAACTGCACCTTGCTTGATGAAAAAAGATCAAGAGAACTGCTAGAAAATCCCCCTGATTTAATTATTCTTGCAATTGATGGAGCCACATCTGAAACTTATGAGGAGGTAAGGGTTGGTGCAAAATTTGACATTGTAATTAAAAATGTTAAACGTTTCCTGGGTATGCGGAAAGGATACAACAAGAAACCTTTCGTAGTTCTCCAGTTTATTTATATGACAGAAACAAAATCACAAATTAACAAATTCAAAGGACTTTTTAACGGATATGATTATGATTCGATTAGAATACGACAGTTAACACATTCCGGACGGAACAGGACAGATTCAAACTATAACAATTCTATGGGTTCTTGTTCATGGATATGGAACGAACCAATGATATTGAGCGATGGAACTCTTGTCCCTTGTTGCCAAGATGTTAATGGCATTCTTAAATTAGGGAACATATTTAATGATCCCTTAAGTACGCTGTGGAATACTGGCTCTATTAATTCATTAAGGGAGAAGCATTCTTGTAATTTGCGCAAAACAATAAATTTATGCGAGCAATGTAATATGTATCAGCCCAGCTGGCCATTATTATTATGCAGCACCTTGTTTAACACAAAAGACCTAAATATGATCTTACCCTATGTTGAAACAATGCTTTCAATGCACAGATATTGCAAATAAGGAACTTAATTGAAACAAAAAGTCTTATTAGTTACTTCTCCGGCTATTCAAAAGAACAATTTTTGGACTTGTTCAATAACCAGCCCAATTGGCAGCATAATGCCTCCATGTGACTTGGCTTCAATAGCAGCTGTTTTACGTAAGAATAATATCGAGCCCAAAATACTCGAGATGCGTCATTTTAAAGACCCAATTCAAGCATTAAAGAATGAGGTCGCCGTTTTTCAACCTGATGCAATAGTCACTAATATTGGAACTGCCTCCGCAATTGAGGATTTTGAGATATTAGCAGCAGCTAAAGATACTGTTGAAAAACGTATTTGTTTCTGCTTTCATGCAATGGCGCTACCGGATGAACTGTTTGAAAAAGGGGCTACACATATTCTTGCCGGAGACCCTGAATATAGCATTGTAGCGGCAGTTCGTGGAGAGACCCTTGAAAAAGGCCTTTGGACAAAAGAAACAATCAAGAGAGAACCTGCCTGGATATCAGACCTTGATTCACTTCCTTTCCCGGCTTTAGACCTGATTGATATTGATGCATATCATGCACTTATCATGGGTAAAAATAGATTTGCGATATTGCTAAGCAATAGGGGGTGCCCTTATGAATGTCCGTATTGCGTTCTTCCGTTTCTATTTGGGCATAAGTTTAGAACAATGTCTGTTGATCGAGTAATTTCTGAGATCGAGCACAACATAAAGGAATTCGGCATCCGCTCATTTTTCTTTATTGATTCTGCCATCAATATAAATCCTCAATGGACCATGGAATTCTGTAAAGAAATACAAAGAAGAAACCTTAAGATACGCTGGTGCAGCAATATGAGAATTCCCCCTGTAACGAAAGAACTTTTGTATGAAATGAAAAAAGCAGGTTGTTTTCGTCTATTCTATGGAGTAGAGGACCTTGACCTTTTAGAAAGATTGGACCGAAGAACAACAACAACTGCAACAAAAGAAGCTTTTGCATTAACTAGATCAGCAGGCATAGAAACTGTTGCGTTTATAATTTTATTTCCAGATATTGATACAAATGAGAAAGTTATGGCGAAACGTATTATAAAAATGGTCTCAGACCTAAAAGCAGATGCTATTCAGTGCAATATTGCAATTCCATATCCCGGCTCAAAAATGTATAATGAGTATATTGATAAATACAATATGTCAAAAAACTGGCAATTATATGATCCTGCGGGAAATAAATACCCTTATAAAAGCAAACTGGATCTAGTAAAAACCAGACAATTGATATATTTGGGATTTTTCTTAAAAAATCCGATATATGTTTGGAATATAGTCAAGAACGCTAGCCTGCGCTCAATATTTACTTTTTTAAAAAATGCAACAATAGTGCTTTTCAATAGAAAATAATATAATGCGAATTATTCTACTATCACCACCATATTTACCGGAATACATGAGAAACGCCCGCTGTGATTTTGTTTCCATCTCTGCAACGCAATGGTACCCAATATTACTTGGTTATTGCGGAGCCTATCTGGAATACGAAGGACATACTGTAAAACTTATTGATGCCCCTGCCGCAGGATTAAACCATTCTCAAACAAAAATAATGATAGAAGAATGGTGCCCCAATCTTATCGTTCTTTATACCGGCAGAATGAGCGAAGACAATGACATCGCATTTGCTGAATCAATTATTGGATCAGTTAAATGTGACTGTGTTATTGTGGGCCCTTATGCAAATATTGATCCTAAGGCTACTTTATCAAAATCAAAGATCATTAATAAGCTGGTAGCTGGAGAATTTGAACATCCTGTCGGGGAAATAGCTGGAGGCGTTGATCTTGGAAGCATTAAAAATCTGATATTCCGGAATGATGATACTATTCAAATAAACCCTACAAGAGAATATCTCACTACTGCACAGCTTGATGAAATACCTTTCGTTTCAAGATTTTTTAGCAAGCAGCTCGATGAAAAATGGTACAAAACCCCATCTGAGTATTATCCTTATATTGACATTCTGACAGGAAGAGGCTGTAAATATGGACAATGCACTTACTGTTTGTGGGTTAATAGTTACGTTAAAGGCTCCACATATAACACAAGAAGCATAAACAATGTAATTGAAGAGTTTAAATATATTGAAAAAGAACTTCCTCATATCAGATCAGTTATGATACAAGATGATACTTTTACTGAAACAAGAGCAAGAGAGTTTAGCGATCAAATAATCAATTATGATATAAAGCTCCCATGGTCTTGTTATGCCCGAGCAAACATGAGCTACGGAACGATGCTCCTCATGAAAAAAGCTAATTGCAGGAATATCCACGTTGGTTATGAATCTGGCGACCCAAACATCCTGACCAGAATAAAAAAGGGGATTAGCATTGAAAGAATGATACGCTTTTCTCAAGATGCAAAAAAAGCCGGCTTACGAGTTCATGCTGATTTTGCGTTTGGATTTCCCGGAGAAACACCTGAAAACGCAAAAAAAACTGTTGAGTTAGCTTATAGAATGAACCCTCACACTTGCCAATTTCAAATAATGATACCCTTTCCAGGTACTCCATTTTATGACGAAATGAAGAAAAATGGATGGCTCAATAAGGATGGGCAACCAGACATGCCGCAGTTCACAAATGACCAGATCAGAGAAGTTGCTAAATATGCATACAAAAGACTTTATATAAGTCCTAATTATTTGATCAAATGCATATGCCACCCATATGAGCACTTTTTTGCTAGAATAAAAGCCATTTCGCGAGCGATACCTGCATTATTCTGGAAAAAGTGGTCTTTATAAAATACTTTGTTTTTATTATACGAATGATCATCACAAAATTACCTCATATATTCCTTGCATAGATTTTAATAATAGTAATAATATTAATTAATGTTAAGTAAACTCATCCAAAAACACAAATTGATCATTGTTACATTAGCTTTAGTTCTTTCAACAATATTGCTAAAAAGAATATCTTATAGCTTTATTTTTCCTATTTTGTTCTTTTTGGGAATTTCAAACAAAAAAGATATCTCTTACAGAAGAGGGCTGATCTTGCTAGCTTTCACAATTGTAGCAATAGGAATGTTCTCTTATGTAATGAACAATTCATTAGGCCGAGATGAAAACATGTATCTAACTTCATCCAAACTAATGGCATCCCAATCTTTGTACACTGATTTCGCATATTTCCAAATGCCCTATTTCCCGATCATCACAGGCAATCTTTTTAAATTATTTAAAATTACCCATTATTTACTATTTGGAAGAATAATTGCTTTTGCCGCCATATTTTCATCTTCAATATTTATTTACCTGATCTCAATTAAGCTTACAGGAAGTAAGTTCATATCGCTTACAAGCATGCTGATATTTTCTTTGAATGAAACAATTGTTAGGGCCTGCGGCTATGCATGGAATCATGTTATGCCGATTACTTTTCTTTTAATTGCTTTACATTTTTATTTGAACAGCTACGTTGAGAACTCAAGATACAGGAGATTGTTTTTTTGCGGATCCTTTGCTGCTCTAGCTTCTGGAACAAAACTTTTCTATATTTCAACAACAATACCACTATTAATTTTTACTATATTCTATCCAAAGAAAATATCATATAAGAATTATCTTAGAACTGAAATAACATCATTTATTTCTGGATTGTTTGTTGGGTCATTTCCTGTTTTTTATTATCTGTTTCGTAACCCCGAGATATTTATTTTTAATAATTTCAAATATCACGATCTAAATTCACTATGGTACAAAGAAATTGGAACTTTTTCGCCAATATCCTTAAAACAAAAATTATACGCCGCAAAAGTTCTTTTGTTAAACAACTCAAATTTTTTTCCAACAGCAATAACAATCTTTTTTATAATAACCCTCTTGGTTTCTTTGACAAAACGAGAGAAGCCTAATCTAAATTTTAAAATTAATTATATTGGCCTTTCTGCTTCAATGCTTATATTTGCGATAATTGTCGTATTTTTGCCTTCACCAATCCAAGAACTGTACTTTATATTGCCATTTACTTTAATGCTATTCTTAACATTATGCTTTTACAACTCAATACCAAACCACTGTAATATTTATTTCAGAAGCATTTTTCTAGCAACATCAATTATAGTTATGTTTTCTGGTGGACCTAGGCTCTTTCGTTATGCAGATGGGAGAACTTTTAGAACAGAGGGTTGGCGGGGCATGATAGTGCACCAAACAGCAAATGAGATCAAAAAGAACATTCCTAACATGAAATCAATTGACTGCATCGCAACATTATCGCCTTTATACGCAATAGAATCTCAAACAAATATATATAATGAATTTTCAACTGGACCCTTTTTGTATCGTGTCGGCCATTTTATTGATAAAAAGCTATTAGCAAGATATAAAGGAACATCAAAGATCCATTTGAATACTTTTTTAGATGCTCAAGAACCTAAAGCTATCCTCGTCGGACACGATAAGCTAGTTGAGCAGCCCTTTATCGATTATGCTAATTCAAGAGGATATTTAAAGGTCGACAAGGATTTTGATGGCTTAACTTTATACATTTTAAACAAATAATATTTTTCAGGAGATCTTCATGAAACACTTGTTTATCGCATTACGGCCAAAGCACTGGATAAAAAATATGTTTATTTTTTTACCGCTTATATTTGGAAAAAAATTATTCATAAGCCCCTTGAACACTAATACTGTGCTGGCATTTTTCTTATTTTCTATAGCAGCTAGTGCTGTATACCTGATGAATGACATAATTGACTGCGAAAAGGACAAAAAACATCCCGCAAAAAAAATGAGGCCCATTGCTGCAGGAAAGGTCAGCACTAATAAAGCAGTTATAACCTCAATTCTTCTGGGCTCAATAGCTATAGCAGGAGCATCTTTATTAAGCATTAAATTCTGTTCTATTATCATGATCTATTTGATCGCAAATATAATATATTCAAAATTATTAAAAGAAGCTGTCATCATTGACGTATTTTGCATCGCTATATTCTTTTTTCTTCGTGTTTTAGCGGGAGGCATCATAGCAGAGACTGAAATATCTCATTGGCTTTTAATAATGACCACTTTAATAGCTTTGTTTTTAAGTTTGAACAAAAGAAGGCAGGAGCTGTTGATCACTGACCAAAATCTACAAGACAGAAGAGTCGTTCTTGATAAGTACAACACATATTTTATAGATCAAATGATCGCCGTTATTACTTCATCAGTTGTTATTTCATACATGCTTTACACTGTTGATGAAAGAACTGTAAGCGTATTTGGCACTAAAAATTTAATTTATTCTGTGCCGTTCGTATATTATGGCATTTTTAGATATTTATATTTAATTCACAAAGCAAACGCTGATGGTGACCCTACAAAATTGTTTTTATCTGATTTTAAAATGCAGTTAAATGTTATATTGTGGCTTATCGTTTGCTCAGTTGTGATATATTTTTAAAATGGTCTTAAAACTAACTTTGTAAGGAGAAAATATGAAGGTGCTTGTAACAGGTGGTTCAGGATTTTTAGGCATAAACATGATAAGAAAACTTCTAGAGAAGGGCATAGAAGATATAGTATCTTTAGATCTGATCAAATTTGACTATCCGGAAATAGATAAGATCAAAACCATAGTTGGAGATATCCGGAACATTGTTGATGTAGAAAAAGCTATGTCTGATATTGATATAGTAATTCACACTGCTGCCGCATTACCTTTATACACAAAAGAGGAGATTTACACAATTGATGTCGAGGGCACTCGAACACTCCTAAAAACTGCTCATAAGTTCAATGTCGATAGATTCATCATGATATCTTCAACAGCAGTTTATGGAATACCAGACCATCATCCTTTGTATGAAGACGATAAACTTATTGGAGTTGGCCCATATGGTGAAGCTAAAATTAAAGCAGAAGAAGTCTGTTTTGAATTTAAGAAAAAAGGCATGTGTATCCCTATTCTTAGGCCAAAGTCCTTTATTGGCCCTGAAAGGCTTGGAGTTTTTGCACTCTTCTATGATTGGGCCAAAGATGGCAAAGGTTTCCCCATGATCGGAAGCGGAAATAACAGATACCAACTCTTTGATGTAGAGGATCTTTGTGATTCAATTTATCTTTGCATGACCAAAGAAAAATCTATAGTTAACGACATCTACAATGTTGGCGCTAAGGAATTCACTACAATGAAAGAAGATTACCAGGCAGTATTGGATAAAGCAGGCTTTGGCAAGAAGATCATAGGTTTTCCTGCCTGGCCAATGATAACCATATTAAGAATACTTGAATTCTTCAAATTGTCCCCATTGTATAAATGGGTGTACGAAACTGCTTGTGAAGATTCATTTGTTTCAATAGAAAAAGCCGAACAAAAGCTCGGGTTCAAACCAAAGTATTCCAACAAAGATGCATTATTGAGAAATTACAAATGGTACCTTGATAACTTTAAGAATTTTGAAGGTGCTTCGGGTATCTCCCATAGGGTTCCTTGGAAACAGGGGATATTGAGATTTTTTAAAATCTTTTTTTAAAATATTATTTATGCAAAAAAACATTCTTTATAAAATTGATAAAAACAGTTATTCAATATTAAATTTGTTTTTATTGTCAATTTGCGGAATACTTCTTGTTTTATTCTTAACACCATCTGGCCTGTATCTTTCCAACGATTCTGTTTCCTATATATGCACCTCAAGGAATATTCTAGCTGGCAAAGGAATAATGATCGCTAATAAATCAAATATATTAGTACCCTTACCGTATTTTCCTCCGCTTGTTCCAATGACATTCTCTTTGTTCGGATCGTTAAACAATGATCTGCTGTATGTTGCCAGAATATTAAATGCCTTTTGTTTTGGATCAACTATCTTTTTAGTAGGTTTTATTGTTAATAAATTCTCAAATTCGAGAATATTATATCTACCGGCCTCACTGTTTATCTTGCTCTCTTTGCACCTTGTAAGAATCCACACTTGGCTTTGGAGTGAACCACTTTTCTATATATTCATGACATCAAGCTTTCTGTCCCTAGCAATTTATTATGATGAAAAATCATTAAAGGCATTTTATATATCAGCAATTTGTGCATCTCTGGCATTCTCAATACGTTATGCAGGTGTCATGGTAGTCATATCTAATTGTTTAGCTATTATGCTTATAACAACTAAAAAACCTTCTAAAAGATTTAAACAATCCTTCCTTTACGGATTGATTGGCGTTTCCTTTACATTCACATGGGTTATTTTTAGTAAATATTTTCAAACCATGCACTCAGGCAAAAAATTGATAGTTGATTCATCGTACTTGTTTAATTTCGAAAGCGGATTATCTGTTATAAGCGAATGGTTCTTGCCTGGCAGAATTTCATTTCCAATATTTGGAGCTATTTTATTCTTATTATTCCTTATCATATTTTTTAAACAACTATACCTTAACTTTAAATCACCGAACAAAACAAATTTCATTACAATAATTTCTGGCTTATATATAATTTCTTATATTTCTTTTCTTTTGATAATTAACCTTTATACTTTAATACTTTTTGACCCTAGAATCGTATCTTCATTGTTTATAGCTTCAATAATATTCATTTTCACAATTAAATCTAACAATTCACAACCTTTATTCAATGCTAGTTCAATTTTGATTTATATTATGCTGTCTATATTAATTTCTTATCCAATACGTATATTAAGGCATGTGAAATATGCACAAAATAAAAACATGTCTGTTTTAAACAAGTACAAGAACAATCATAAAGTTCTTGAAGAACTTGACTCATTGCCAAACAATTCTTTGATCTACACGAATATCCCAGGATTGTTTAAGCTATTCACTTCAAAAGCAGTAAGACAAATACCAAATAAATCGATGACGATTTATGCTGCAGACAATAAGAGGATCCTTGGTGAAACAGATGAATTCTTGAGCTCTATAAGAAGCAAAAACGTTTTTATTGTATATTTTGAAGATATTGAGTTTAAGGAAACAATGTATTCAGAAGAATACCTAAGAAAACATTTAAACATTGATTTTATTAAATCTTTTGATGGTGTTTCAATTTACAAATCAAGAACAAATCTACCGTTATGACAAAAGACAATCCACTTATCAGTGTGATCATGCCCACTTATAACAGATCAACAATAGCTGGCAATGCTGCTATTAGCGTTCTACAACAATCATATAATAATATTGAACTTATCATCGTTGATGATGGTTCATCTGATGGGACTAAAGATATCATAAAAGCCCTAAATGATACTCGGATAAAATATATAAGACACGAGACAAACAAGGGCGGCTCAGCCGCAAGAAACACTGGCATAAAATCATCTAAGGGTGATTATTTATCCTTTATTGATGATGACAATATTTGGATGCCTGAAATTTTAGAGCTGCAATACAAGACCTTTTCTAATTCTTCACCAGATATCGGCATAGTCTATGTTTGGCAAGAAGTTCGCTCGCTTGAAAACAATGAATTGCTTTGGAAAACTCAGCCAACATTAAAAGGCAATTTAAAAGGACAATTTCTTTACGGACAAGGAATTGGGGGAATGAACTTTTTAACAAGAAGAGAGTGCTTGAATAAAATAGGCCTTTTTGATGAAAATCTAAAAGCCTGTCAGGATTGGGACCTTCTTAAAAGGCTCTCTGAACATTATTCCTTTGATTTTATTCCTAAGGAACTTGTTGTTTATTATATCCATCCTGAGAGGATATCAACCAATTTAGAGAGCTTGATCCTTGGAAGAACAAGAATGGTTGAGAAGTACTTAGATGAATTCAAATTACACCCTGAGGTTTTAACTACTCATTATAAGCGAATTGGAAAAATGCATTGCATTAATGGCACGTGGAAACATGGCTTTGAATGGTTCAGAAAGGCGATTGAGGTCAATATGCTTTCTATATTTAAAATAATCGCATGGTTAGCAATTGATTATCCGCGGTTAAAACTTTTTTCAAGGGATAAGTACTTTAAAAAATACATAATAGATTAAATAAGACGCTAATTGTTAGCAGAACGTAAAAATACAACATAATGAAAATATTATATATTTCTAATCATAACCCCCATTTTGATAATACTAATGTTTTCAGAGAAGACGCTATAAAGCAACTCGGGCATGAATTGATATTTTTTGAAGATAGAAGCTTTTTGTTCCCTGGTAGGCTCAGGGACTCATGTGAATTTATAAGGAATATTGACTTAAATTTTATCGGAAATAAACTTATCAAGACAATTAAAGAAAACTCACCTGATGTTTGTCTATTTGTGGGAGGGGGGGCTTTTAAAACCCAGGTCTTTAAAGATATTCAGGATTTAAATGTTAAGTCTATTTTATTGACAACTGATCCTTTAAATAGCTTGTATACTGAGCATATTAGCAAGAATGCATTTTATTTTGACCATATATTTTACTCTGGCACAGAAGCCAAAACCCTTCTTGATAAATTAGGATATTATAATTCTTCATGGCTGCCCTTTGCCTGTAGTCCAAACTTTCACAAACCAGTACTTTTAAATGATGAAGAAAATAAAATATACAAGAAAGACATTGCTTTCGTAGGTTCATACTACAAAAACAGAGAACAAGTATTTGAATCAATAGCTGATCTTAATTTAGGTATTTGGGGCCCATCTTGGTCAAAAGTAAATAAAAGTTCAAAATTGGCCGTTAAGGCAATTGATACCCGGTTAAATTATACTGAGTGGATAAAAATTTACAGCGCTGCCAAAATAGTTGTTGTTTCTCATTATAATGATGGCAAAACACCTTGCTTTCAAGCTAGCCCTAAAATCTTTGAAGCTTTAGCTTGTAAAAGCTTTCTCTTAGTTGATAAACAAAAGGACGTTTTAGATATTTTTAAAGACAGAAAACATTTAGTGTTCTTCGAGGATCCAAATGATCTAAGACAAAAGATCCTCTATTACTTAGACAGCGATAAAGAAAGAAGTTTTATTGCTGAAAACGGCTATAAAGAAGTTTTAATGTCACACACGTATAAAAGAAGAATTGAAGATCTATTAAAGATCATCGATACAGATCAATTATGATCACAAAGAAAAACATAATACATTTAATCCCAACATTAGGTGTTGGCGGTGCCGAAAAGGTCATACTACACATATGCAAGAATTACGACAAAGAAAAATACAAAATAACTGTTATTTACTGGTTAGATTCTGAAGAATTACTGGACCAAATCAAAGAAACAGGGGTTGAAGTAATAAAATTAACCATGAAAAAGACCATTTCATTTGAAATGGTCTTTAAATTAAGCAAAATTCTTAAAAACATATCCGCAGACTTACTTCATACTCATTTTTTTGATAGCGATCTAATTGGTTTTTTTTCATCATTATTATGTAATGTGCCACAAGTAATCCATATTCATTCGTATCCTTATCCAATAGAAACTAAACATTGTATTAGGTATAAAATCATATCTTTGTTTTGCAAGAAAATATTGTGTGTTTCTGAAATTGTTAAAGATCATGTAATTAAAAAAACCCGTATTAATCCTTCAAATGTTATGGTTATTCATAATGGCATTGAAATTGACGATATTTATGACAGTCTTAGCAATCAAAATATCTTAAAAACAAGGACCTCCTTTGGCATTGCAAAAGACGCAATCATCCTTGGAAACGTTGGCCGTTTGATTGCAAAAAAAGGACAAAAATATTTGATTCAAGCAATGCCACTTGTCTTAAAAAAATATCCTAATATTAAATTAATAATTGTTGGAGATGGCCCGTTAAAATCCGACTTAACACAATTAGTTAATTCGTTATCACTGGAAAATGTTGTGATTCTGGCAGGAGAACTGAAGAACATACCCGTTCTTTTAAATGTCTTTGATTTCTTCATATTCCCATCTATCAATGAATCCCTTGGGATAGCAGTTATCGAAGCTATGGCAGCTGGTAAACCTATCATAGCAATTAAGGATACCGGCGTATCCGAATTAATCGCTAACAACGAAGAAGGCTTATTAATTAATCCAGAGAATGAAAATGAAATTGCAGATGCAATAATTTATATGATCGAGAATCCTGTAAAAACAAAAGAATTCGGGTTAAAAGCGAAAGAAAAAGCAAAAATGTTCAGTGCTGCTATAATGGTATCTAAAATACAAAATGTTTATGATGAAATTTTATCTTGAACCTGAAATATGAACATATTATACATTCATAACAAAGCACAAATCAGTGGAGGGGAAAAGAGCCTTATTAATCTTTGGGAAAATATGGATAGGGAAACCTTTAATCTATTCTTAGCTATACCAGAAGAAGGCAAGTTATCTGAATACGCAAGATCTTTAAATATAAAGGTCTTTCTATTAAAAATACCTCAACTAAACCTATTGCATTGCTTCTCAATTTTTCGTGCACATAATAGCTTGATTTCATTAATAAAAAAAAACAAAATCGACTTAATACATTCCTATTCACCGAGAAACAATATTTTGGGCGCAATAGCTGCAAAGCTGCTTAGAAAACCAATAATCTGGCATGAAAGAAATCTACCCTTTGATAATGAAAAAGACATATCAAGACAATTACTGTTCTTACCTGATATAATAATCTGTAATTCCGGAGCGGTTGCTAAACGTTTTGAAATAAAAGACAAGGTCCCGGACAAAGTAAAAACAATATTGAATGGCGTCAATGTAAAAAGATTTTCAGCAAACAGCGATACTATGACATTTCGCCACAAATTTAATCTTGATAAAAGAAAAGTTGTTGGCATTATTTCAAATCTTAATAAAAGAAAGAATGTCGAATATTTTATTGATATCGCAGCAAAGCTTGCTCAAAAAAGGAAGGATGTTCAATTTGTTATTGTCGGAGACACTTTTGAGGAGCAAAATAACAGATTTGAAGAGCTTAATAAACTAATATCAAATTTTGGGCTGGAAGATCAATTTACTTTAACAAAGTTTGTTGATAACACTTATGAAATATTGTCTTGCTTCAATATTGCAGCACATGTTACCGAAAGAGAAGCATGCTCAAGAGCTATTCTGGAATCCATGGCCTGCGGAAAGGCAGTAGTTGCACTGAATGAAGGCGGCAACCCTGAACTTATTGAAAATAATATATCAGGGATCTTAGTTGAACCAAGGAATTTAGATAAATTTACTGATACACTTAACAAGCTTTTAGATAATGATGTTTTATGCTCACAATTAGGAGAAATGGCCAGAAAAAGGATCACTGAGTTGTTCGATATAAATATAAACACTAAACTAACTGAAGATCTATATAAACAGCTTTATAAGGACAATGAATGAAATTAGGAATCGACGCAAGAGAAATACAGGATGGGGTTTATACAGGTATTGGCCGTTCTCTCTACAACTTCATAAAATACTTTTTATCGCAGAATAATGATGACCAACTAGTTTTATTCTCTAGTAAGAAGTTAAGGCTAGGGCCCAATAAGAGGTTCAAAAATATTGTAATACCTGGGAACATTATTATTTTATGGGATCAAGTTGCCCTGCCAATGGCAATTAATCAAGAACAAATAGATATTTTCTATTCGCCTTATTACAAAGTGCCTCTTAATGCAAAATGTATCGTTGTAAGCGCCATACTTGACCTTATGTATATCATTTATGAAAAATATAAAAACAATTTGAATTTCTTTTCGGAATCTTATTATAAGCATTTTGGAAAGCTTTATGCAGACAGGTCAGATATTATATTAACTTGCTCTGAGTATTCAAAGAAGGACATTATAAATATTTTTTCTGTTGATCCTGAAAAGATAAAGGTAATACCTTTGAGCGTTAGTGATATTTATAAAACAGAAAATGAGTCCGGGAAGATCTCAGCAGCTAAAGCAAAGTACGGAATAGAAGGCAGATATATCTATTATATAGGCAACTTCAAGCATCATAAGAATGTTGAAAACCTCATAATTGCCTTTAGAAAGATTTTACCTAAATTTAAGGACCTGAAACTTGTTTTAGCTGGTCCAAAAACCCATCTATATCAACAATACTTGTCATTAATACATGTGCTTTCGATTCAGGATAGCGTAATATTTACTGGAAAGATACTCCCGGAAGATGAGCCGCACCTTCTTTACAATGGTGCTGAAGTATTTGTATTTCCTTCGCTTTATGAGGGATTTGGGATACCCCCAATTGAAGCAATGGCATGCGGAACACCTGTTATTTCCTCAAATTTAACTTCACTGCCGGAAGTTATCAGTAGCGCCGGCATTCTGGTTGATCCTTTCAACACTGATGATCTTGCAGCAGCAATTTCTAGCATATTAAGCAACAATAGCCTTAAAGATGTCTTAATTGAAAAGGGGTTCAAACTTGCTAAGAAATTCTCTCAGGAAAATGTTTCAAAACAATATTATGAGTTCTTTAAAAAACTGTTAAGGAATAAGGATAATTAACCACATATAAACCATGAAATCACTGTTTATTGTCAATGATTTTCCGCCGATATTGGGTGGCCAATCAACATATTACTACAACTTGTGCAGAGCCTTACCAAAGGATTCCTTTATCGTTCTTGCTCCTAAATGGGGCAAATACAAAGAATTTGATTCTAATCAAGATTTTACAATTATTAGAAAATCTTATTTAACAAAGATACCTTTTTTAGAAAAAGCTTTTAAGATCATCCTTCCATTTTTTTATGCATTACCAATAATTTCCAAAAAAGATATAAAACGGATCCATTGTGCCCATGTCTTATCTACAGGGGTAGTAGGCTTATTGTTAAAAATACTCTTTAAAAAAGAATATTTTCTGTATACTCATTCTGCGGATATCATGTCTTATCAACACATTCCACTAATTAAAAAGCTGCTTGTTACTATCTTGAAGAATGCATCTAAAATAATGGCCAATAGCAATTTTACACATGACAAACTGATTGAACTTGGCGTAGAAAAGGAAAAAATAATCATTTCTCATCCGTTAATAGACTTCAATGACTACACTAAAGAGACTAATTTAAGCAATATCGTGCAGAAATATGACCTGAAAGGGAAAAAAGTTATTCTTAGCGTAAACCGCCTTATTGAAAGAAAAGGCAATGATATGGTAATCAGGGCTATTCCTATCATTAAAAGGGAAATAGCAAATGTAGTTTACCTTATTGTTGGATCAGGACATTATTTATCGACCTTGAAGTCCTTGGTTAAAACATATAATTTAGTTTGTACTGTTATTTTTCTTGAATCAATTACCAACTTGGAAATAATAGATCTCTATAAGGCATGTAACGTCTTTGTTATGCCTAGCAGGATTAGCGAAAAAAAGGGCGACGCAGAAGGTTTTGGTATCGTATTTTTAGAAGCAAATGCCTGCGGGATCCCGGTTATAGGGGGGAGATCAGGAGGGATTCCCGATGCTGTTATTGATAATAAAACCGGAATACTTGTAGATCCTCTAAGTGTTGATGAAATTGCTAAGGCAATAATTCAACTGCTAAAAGACGAGCATTTAGCAAAACAACTTGGCGAATTCGGGAAGAACAGGGTTAAAGAAGAATTCGATTGGAGAAACGGGGCAAAAGAAGTATCAAATCTTTTCTAATTAATATTTTATGATAAAAGTTCTGCACATAATCACTAGGCTTGATATCGGAGGATCTGCTACAAATACTATAGACACTGTAGCTAGATTAGATAAATCTAAATATCATGTATCTCTTGTCAGTGGAAAAACCATTGACCCTGATGGTGTAATTGAAGAAAAGCTCATCAATTATAATATGGATTATACTTTTATTAATGAACTGCGTCGTGAAATCAATCCCTTCCTGGATATCATATCCCTTATTAAGCTTTGCGATCATATAAAGAAAGGGAACTACGATATTGTTCATACCCATTCATCAAAAGCTGGAATACTGGGCCGCTGGGCTGCTAAGTTAGCAGGGGCTAAACATATAGTTCACACTCCGCATGGGCATGTTTTTCATAGTTACTTCAGCAGGCTTTTAACTGCAGTATTCTTGTTAGTTGAAAAATTTACCGCAAAATTCACAGACAAAATCATTACATTGACAATAAAAGGAAAACTTGAACACATTAAATATGGTATCGCAAAGCCAAGCAAATTTGTTCAAATATACAGCGGTGTGGATTTCAATAGAATAAGCATTAACAATGATTTTTCACAAAAAATTAAAAATGATCTAAAAATCGATAATGACAATATAGTTTTCGGAACTGTAACTAGATTAGAGCCTATTAAAGGAAATGATTGCTTAATCGAGGCAATGGCTGAAGTTGTTAAAAACATCCCAAATTCACTATTAGTAATTGTTGGGGATGGCGCTGAGAGACAAAACCTCATTGAGCTAGCAGAATCATTAAATATTATTGATAAAGTGAGGTTTGCTGGATTCAGGCATAATAAATATGACTTTATAAATATTTTTGACATTTTTGTTCTAAGCTCGCTTAACGAGGGAATGGGAAGAGCAATACTTGAAGCTATGTATTTAAAAAAACCGGTTATTGCAAGCGATACGGGTGGGATTCCAGAGCTGGTAGCTGAAGGTAAAACTGGTATGCTAGTTACACCTGGCGATTCTAATGCTTTGTCAGAAGCAATGATCACTTTAGCAAAAAACAAAGAGCAGATTGTGGATTTTGGTGACAGCGGAAATAAATTAGCAAATGATTTGTTCAGCCTAGATACAATGATATCCAAAATTGAGGATTTATACGAAAGCCTTTTAAACAAATGATCGTTTCAATACATCAGCCACAATACTTGCCCTGGTTAGGATATTTTGACAAACTTATCCGTTCAGATGTTTTTATTTTGCTTGATAATGTACAGTTTAAAAAGAACGATTGGCAGAACAGAAATAGAATAAAGACCTCTCAAGGTGCTAAGTGGATAACTGTCCCTGTAATTCATGATTTCGGGCAAGTTATTTCTGAAACGAAGATAAACAATACTGTTAACTGGAAAGAAGAGCACATAAAAACACTAACTGTTAACTATAGTAAAGCTATGTATTTTAAAAAATACATACCTTTATTTGAAGAAGCATATAGTCAAGATTGGGAATTTTTATCTGACATAAATATTTATTTTATTAAAAAGCTTGCTAAAGTATTATGTATTGACACAAAGATCGTAAGAGCCTCTGATTACGATACAACTGATGATAGAACGGTCAGGCTTGTGGACCTGTGCAAGACTTTTAAGGCAGATACATATTTATCTGGCATTGACGGAAAAAAATACATGGATTTTGAAATATTTGAGCAAAACAATATAAACATTGTGACTCAGGAATATAATCACCCGGTTTATTCACAACTATTTTGTAAAAAAAACACCAATGCTTTTGAGCCAAATATGTCAATAGTAGATCTGATCTTTAACTGCGGCGAAGAGAGCAAAGATATAATATCAACATAATGCGTTTTGGGAGACAGGAATGAAAATATTAATTACAGGCGGCGCAGGAATGGTGGGTTCTCATTGTGCTGAATATTTCGTTAAGAAAAAACATAAAGTAACGATTATTGACAATTTAATGCGTTCTAAAATATTCGGTTCCGACACAAAGTCAGTTGAATATAATTGGAATTACTTAAAAACGATTAAAAATATAAAACTGATAAAAAAAGACGTGAGAGATAGTGCCTCAATGGCCAGAATATTCAAAGATGAAAAGCCGGATGTTGTTATTCATGCCGCTGGACAGCCCGGCGTAAGATATTCCCTGGATAATCCTCTTGAAGACTGCACAATAAATTCTAATGGCACGATCTCGGTACTTGAAGCTTTGCGCAACGCAAACAAGAAAGGAATATTCATATACACATCTTCTAACAAGGTTTATGGCAACAATGTCAATAAAGTACCTCTAAAAGAGAGCAAAATGCGTTATGATTTCAAGCTCTCGCAAGGCATAAATGAATGTTTCAGCATTGATCTTACTGGGCACACTCCATATGGTGTATCAAAGCTATCTGGCGATCTCTATGCTCAAGACTATGCCCATGCTTACGGTCTTAAAACAGGCGTCTTTAGAATGAGCTGCATATATGGGACACGTCAGTTTGGATTTGAGGACCAGGGATGGCTTGCATGGTTTGCAATAAGGTACTTTCTTGGGAAGCCGATCACAATTTATGGGAACGGAAAACAGATACGCGATATTCTTTGGGTTGAAGACCTTGCAAAAGCTTTTGACTCATTTATAAAAAGTGAGCATAAAAGTGAAGTTTTCAATATGGGCGGCGGAACAAAAAATACGCTTTCCCTTCTAGAATTAACGAACATTTTAGAGGATATTTCCGGTAAAAAAATTAAAATAAAATATGCTGATTGGAGAAAATTCGATCAAAAGGTTTACATTTCGGACATATCAAAAGTAAATAAACTTTTAAAATGGAGACCTTCTGTATCACCTCGTGAAGGAGTCGCGAGACTTTATAATTGGGTTTCTCAAAACCCAAGACTTTTCAAATAATCTTTTATGAAAAAGCCTTGGCAAAAATACAGGAGATAAACATATGAACATATTAGCCATTGGTGCACACCCAGATGATATTGAATTAGGTTGTGCCGGGACTCTGTTGAAATACACAAGATCAGGAGACAATGTTTATTTGCTGGTTCTTAGTGACGGGTCCAAGGGAGGGGATTGCTCGGTCAGAAAACTAGAACAAATAGAAGCCAGCAATATTATGGGTGCTAAAGAATTGATATGGGGCGATTGGAATGATACTGAATTTGACGTGACAAATGAGAATGTTGAATATATTGAGAATATCATAAAGAGGCTACAGCCGGATGAGATCTATGTCAACTATTTCGACGATTCTCACCAGGATCATAGAGCCCTTGCGCAGTGTGTAATATCTGCAACCAGATATTGCAAAAGAGTCCTTTTTTACGAGGATTACACCTCTCAAAATTTTGAACCTAATATTTTCGTTGATATTAGTGAGGTGCTTAATGAAAAATTCAGACTAATGAAAACCTTTAAATCCCAGCTAGAAAAAAATACATCTGATGAGCCAACAATGCTTGAAAATATAAGATCCGTAGCAAGATTCAGGGGCTTTCAGGCAAAGATAAATTTCGCAGAAGGATTTATGCCTCTAAGATACATTAAGTTAATAAACTAATAATTTCTGATCATGAAATATAATATCCCACATTCTAAACCCACTATAAGTTCAAAAGACATATCCTCAGTACTGAAAACTCTTAGGGCTAAACAAATATCTCAAGGCCCTATGGTAGAGAAATTCGAGAAGTCTTTCTCAAAATATCATAATTTAAAAGGTTCCGTTGCTTTAAGCTCCGGAACTGCAGCAATTCACTTATCGCTATTAGCATTAGGGATACAAGATGAGGATGAAGTTATTGTCCCTTCTTTCGTATGCAGCGCTCTTCTGAATGCTGTCCTGTATACTGGTGCAAAGCCCGTTCTTGCTGATGTCAACAATCATGATTTTAATTTATCAATAGACTCGGCCAAAAATGCCCTAACGAAAAGAACAAAAGCTATTATTGTTCCTCATATGTTTGGTCTTCCAGCGGACATAAAAGACCTTGTTAGGCTAGGGATTCCGGTTATTGAGGATTGCGCTCAATCATTAGGGGCAGAATACAACAAACAGAAAGTCGGCAGCTTTGGCGCGGTCAGTGTTTTCTCTTTTTATGCAACAAAGGTGATCGCAACTGGAGAGGGAGGAATGGTTTCCTCTAACAATGCAAGATTATTAAGTAAGATCTCAGATATGCGAGAATACGATAAAAAGAAATTTTGTAAATTAAGCTTTAACTATAAAATGACTGATATACAAGCAGCTCTTGGCCTATCTCAAATGGAAAAGCTTCCTACGTTCATTAGAGGACGTAGATCAATTGCCAGAAAATATAATAATGCCTTTACTGACTGCCATTTGCAAATACCAACAAGTTTGCCTGGCAAAGACCATATATATTATAGGTATGTTATTAATCTCGGAAGATCTTCTGCAGACACAATAAGAACTCTGAATAAAAAAGGGGTCCATTGTGCCTGTCCAATCTTTGAGCCTTTACACAAACAAATGAACATGGATGCAAAATATTTTCCAAATTCCCAAGAGTTATTTAAGAACACCTTATCCTTGCCGATATATCCATCTTTATCAAAGCAAGAAGTGGACTTCATTATTCAAAGTTTAAAAAACTCACTTGAAAAATAAAATGCCAAAGTTGCAAATTCAAACTAGATCAACAAAAACAACCTTTAAGCTTATAGCTTTCCTTTTTTTGATCCTTTGCGGGTTAGGCCTGATAATATATTCAGCCTCATTCAATGGTGAATTTGTATTTGATGACCTAGAATTTGTTTTGAACAATAACTATATTACAGATTACAGCAGAATAAGTAATTTCTGGGAAAGAGAAGCCTTTCCTAGAACAAGATTGCTTCCGATCTATTCTTTTGCCTTAAATTACCAAATCAATCAATTGAATGTTTTTGGTTATCACGTGTTTAATTTTATTATTCATATAATTACAACAATTTTTGTCTGGTGGTTTTCATATTTAATATTTTCTTTGCCAGTTTTTAAAAATGAAGAGTTCTCAAAACATAAACACGCTATTTCATTTATATCTGCATTACTGTTCTTGTCTCATCCAATCCAAACTCAAGCAGTCACATATATAACCCAACGATTTGCATCAATGGCAACTCTTTTTTATATGGGATCAATGTGCTTTTATCTTAAAGGCAGGATGCTCAAGAATAGACCGCGTTTACCGATCGTTTTTTATTTATTATCGGCTTTTTTTGCAATTTGTGCAATGTTATCAAAAGAAATATCAATAACGATCCCTTTTAACATGTTGTTCGTTGAATATTTTTTAATTAATATCCCTAAATCCGGGATTTCTGTTAAAGATCCAAAATCTTTATCAAGCTTTCTGATTCCAATAAAAATCTTTGTTTTGCCCATTGCAGCATTTATTGCCGGGTTCAACTTTCTTTTTCGAAACACGATATTCGGATTACTATCGATAGTTCTAAAATCTGAATCACATACCGGAGAGATTATAACCTTTGGAAAATATATTTTGACACAGCCACGGGTATTCGTTAAATATTTAAGGTTACTTTTTCTCCCGATTTATCAGAATCTGGATTATGATTTTCAGCTATCAAAATCTATTTTTGAATTTTCCACTTTTTCTAGTTTTATAATTCTTATTTGCTTATTAATATTTGCATTAAAAATCAGAAATAAATACCGGCTAGCTTCCTTCGGGATTTTCTGGTTTTTTATAACTCTTTGGGCGAATCTTGTCCCTAGATCAAACTTGATATTTGAGCATAAACTTTATTTGGTTTCTGTCGGGTTTTGTATTGCATTAAGTTTTTGCATCTTTAATTTTTTCAAAAATCCCAAAACATCATTAACTGCCAGCATGGTTATAGTTATTATTTTTTCATTCATGACATTCAAGAGGAATGAAGTATGGAAAACCGAGATTTCTTTATGCAAGGATGTCGTATCAAAATCACCGAATAAACTAAGGCCTAATCAGAACATGGGCAGTGCTTATACTAAAAAAGGTTATTATGATGAGGCTCTTGTTTATTTAAGTAAATCCTTATCCATAGATCCAAAGGATGTTAAATCATACACAAATAGGGGAGCAGTTTATTACCACAAAAGACAATTTCAGCTAGCTTTAAACGATCTAAACAAAGCTGTTGAGATCGATCCTGAATATTTTGGAAGTTATGTAAATAGGGGCTTGGTCTTTCAGGAGATTGGCAAGCATCAATTAGCATTCAATGATTTCACTAAAGCCCTTCAAATAAAACCAAATTTAAGGCTGGGATATGTAAGCCGCGGCAACCTTTTAAACCTTACTGGCCATTATGATTATGCTATTCAGGATTTTAATCAGGCGATATCAATTTCCCCTCATTATGATGATGCTTACAACGGAAGAGGGGTGACCTATTTTAAACTGAACAGACATCAAGAAGCCCTTGCTGACTTTAATAAAGCCATCACTATTAATCCATATTCAAGCAAAGCGTACTTAAACAGGGGATATTTTTATTTTTTAAGAAATAATGACGATCAGTCCTTATCCGACTTAAACAGATCTATTGAGCTTAATGATAGCTATGCAATGGCATATAATAATCGAGGCATCTTATTCAGAAAAATGAAAATGTATAATGAAGCAATAAAAGATTTTAACAAATCAATTGATTTAGACCCTAATCAAGCCAATGCGTTCAATAACAGGGCAACAGTTTATTATATGCAGAATAAATACAGCTTAGCTCTATCAGATTATAACCAAGCTTTAAAAAATAATCCCGGGTATGACAGGACATACAACAACAGAGGGGTGCTTTTTGTTGCTGCAAAACAATATGAGAATGCTATTTCTGACTTTACCCAGGCAATTAAACTGAACAGTGCGGATTCGAACGCTTATCTAAACAGGGCAGCTGTTTACTATTATACAAAAGAGTATTCATCATCTGTTAATGATTACAGTCATATAATTAATAATAATCTTAATAATGTGATTGCACTTTTTAACAGAGGCGTTGCTTCATATTCTAACGGAGACTACACTAATGCCGCATTAGATTTTGACAAAGCGATCGAGCTTAAAGGGGATTTTGCAAAAGCATTTTGGATGAGATCAAATACTTATAAATACTTAGGACTTATGCAAAAAGCAGAAAAAGATCTAGATACTTCAAAAAGCTTAGGAATTAAGATTGAAGAGCAAAAAATAGATATTATTCACTAGAACAACGAACTGCTCACAAAACCTTTTTTAATATTATTATTATAAATCTAATTCTTCCACCTTGCAAAAGTTGTTCTTTCATAATATAATACCATCTCATTTGATTAGAATTAATTATTTTTATGATAGTAACAGGAGAAATTATGAAAAATACAGCAAAATTAATAGTTGATGGCAAAGAATATGAGTTACCAATAGTTGTTGGTACGCATGGAGAAAAAGGCATTGATATATCAAATTTACGCTCTGAAACCGGCTACATTACTCTTGATAGTGGTTTTGCAAACACTGGGTCATGCAAAAGTGCTATTACCTTCCTTGATGGTGAAAAGGGAATCCTTCGATATAGGGGAATACCTATTGAACAGTTAGCAAGTAAATCAACATTTATTGAAACAGCGCACCTGCTTATTTACAATCATCTTCCTACACAAGATGAGTTGGACAATTTCTCAAGATTATTTACAAAACACGCTATGATTCATGAAGATATGAAGGATTTCTTTACAGGATATCCTTCAACCGGTCACCCTATGGGTATTCTTTCAGCACTTGTTGGAGCATTATCTGCTTTTTATCCTGAATTGGTTAAACCAAATCCTTCTAAAGAAGAGATTGACATACTAATTGTTGAACTGCTTTCAAAAGTCAGAACGATCTGTGCTTTTTCCTATAAAAAATCAATAGGTGAACCAATCGTTTACCCTAGACATGATCTGAGATATATACCTAACTTCCTTAACATGATGTTTTCATCACCTAATATTGATTATAAAATAGAAAAAGTTGTTGTTGATGCTCTTCAATCAATTCTTATATTACATGCTGATCATGAGCAGAATTGCAGCACTTCAACAGTTCGAATGGTTGGAAGTTCCTGGGCGAATCTTTTTGCTTCCCTGTCAGCGGGAATTAACGCTTTATGGGGTCCTTTACATGGTGGCGCCAATCAAAGCGTTCTTGAAATGTTACAACAAATTAAGGATGATGGCGGTGATTTAAAGAAGTATATTAATAAAGCCAAAGATAAAAATGACAACTTTAGATTAATGGGATTTGGGCACAGAGTATATAAGAATTTTGACCCAAGGGCAAAGATCATTAAAAAAAGAGTGGATGCCTTACTTAAAAAAATGGGCATTCATGATCCATTGTTGGATATTGCTGTACGCCTTGAGGAAATCGCTCTCAAAGACGAATACTTTATTGAAAGAAAGTTATATCCAAATGTTGATTTCTATAGTGGGATTGCATATCAGGCTATCGGAATTCCAGTCAAGATGTTCCCTGTAATGTTCGCAATAGGAAGACTTCCTGGATGGATCGCACATTGGAAAGAAATGATCGAGGATCCAACTTCAAGAATATGCCGTCCTCGACAAATATATACAGGCAACGATGTGAGGGATTATATTCCAATTGAAGCCAGACAATATCTAAAAGATCAAAAAACTAAAAACAAAAAAGAAAAAGCTAGCTGATTATTTTAAGTTTATATAATAGTTACTTGGGTGAACTTTAATAAAGATCACCCATAGCTTTTATTTAATTCACAAAAAAGGATTATTATTTATGTTTAAACATGTATCATTCATTCCATATGCAACTTTTAAAAAAGATATATCAATAATCCTTATTACAGCCGATCAATTAAAGAACCGATCTTTTAATTTTACTGATAAAGACTTAAGCAGGTCTTTGATTGGCCTGTTTGAATCAAAAATCTTTACAGGGGATCCTGGACAAACATATCCATTAGCCTTAAATAAAAGATTCTTTCTTTTAGTCTCATTAGGCGCCCAAAAAGACATCACATCAACAAGCCTCAAAATTTTAATAAAAAATTCACTATTATCCCCAAATTTAAAAGATGCGAAAAATATCGAGTTAATTTGCCATGACCAGAAAGGATCAACAATTAAATGCGCAATTGAGGGAGCCCTTCTAGGCACTTATTCATGGAACAAATATAAATCAAAAACAGTCGATAAAAATAATATTGATGAAAAGAACCTTTATATCATTTCTACTAAAAATAAAGATCTTGAATCTAATATCACGATATGCGAAAGCACTAATTTCACTCGCGATCTTGTAAATGATAACGCGGACTTTATCACATCTGCATTCTTAGAAAAGACCATTCTATCTCTAGTTAAAGGTCGCAAGAATATTTCTGTCGAAATACTAAACAAAAAAGAACTTAAAGCCAAAGGCCTAAATCTTCTTTTAGGCGTTAACCAAGGCAGCAATAAAGAGCCCAAGTTAATTATAGTAAAATACACAGGATCAGATAAAAAAGATAAATATACTGCTCTTGTTGGAAAAGGAATAACTTTTGATTCTGGCGGCTTAAACCTAAAGCCAACAGGAAGCATTGAAACAATGAGAGAAGACATGGGTGGAGCTGCGGCAGTCATAGGCACTCTTAAGAATGCACTTGCTTTAAAGATCAAGAAAAATATTATATTTGCTGTTGGCTTAGCTGAGAATGCAATTGGTTCAGGATCCCAGAAACCTGGCGATGTTGTTATAAGTTATTCAAAAAAATCAGTTGAAATTGCAAATACAGATGCTGAAGGCAGATTGGTTCTTGCGGATGCCATTTCATACATTATAAAAAATTATGAGCCGGAGCGCTTAATTAATATTGCAACATTAACCGGAGCATGCGTGATCGCGCTTGGATATGATTATTCAGGGCTTATCTCAAATGATGATATTCTTACAAAAAACATTTTAAAATCATCCATTGAAACAGATGATAGGGCCTGGCATTTACCAAATTATCCCGAGTTAAAGGATTCTGTTAAATCAAATATAGCAGATATAAAAAATCTGGGTTTTCCAAAAGGCATAGCCGGGACACTTACTGCTGCTGAATTCTTGAGACAGTTTGTTGGCGACACAAAGTGGGCTCACATAGATATTGCCGGAACAGCCTTTGTCGAAGGGACTTCAAGAATGTATTACGGGCACGGAGCAACTGGAGCTGGCGTTCGATTACTAACTAATTATTTACAAAACAATTAACAATACTTCAGTAATATCTTAATGTATGGAGATTTCCATGAACTATAGAATAGAAAATGATTCTTTAGGTAACATAAAAGTCCCTGATAATAAATACTACGGGTCGCAAACCGCACGGGCAATTGAAAACTTTAAAATAGGCTCCGAGCAATTGCCGTATTCCTTTATAAAAGCTTTGGCTTTAATAAAAAAAGCTGCCGCAATCTCCAATGCAGAATTAGGCTTACTGTCAAAAACAAAATCGGAACTGATCTCAACGGCTGCTGATGAGATAATTGCAGGTAAACTTCGTGATAATTTTCCTATATTCGTATGGCAAACAGGCAGCGGAACTCAAACTAATATGAACGTTAATGAAGTCATTGCTAACAGGGCTATCGAACTCTCTGGCGGGAAGCTTGGAAGCAAAGATCCGATTCACCCTAATGACGATGTAAACAAGTGCCAGTCTTCAAACGATGTTTTTCCAACAGCAATGCACTTATCAAGTGTCGAAGAGATAATAACTAAACTTATTCCTTCAATTTCAAAACTACGTGACACACTTCTAAAAAAAAGTAAAAAATTCAAGGATATTATAAAAATAGGCCGGACACATCTTATGGATGCAACACCATTAACCTTAGGAGATGAATTCTCAGCCTATGCACATCAGCTTTCAAATGCTTTAGACAGAATTAAAAGCACCCTACCAAGATTATATGAATTACCTATAGGCGGGACTGCTGTCGGGACAGGGCTTAACGCTCATCCTAAGTTCGCCGCTAAAGTAGTGAGCAAAATTTCAAATTTTACTAGTTTGCCATTTGTAAGCTCGCCTAACAAATTCGAAGCGATCGCAGCTCATGATACTATTGTTGAATTTAGCGGAATACTGAAAACAATTGCAGTTTCCCTCATGAAGATAGGAAACGATGTAAGATGGCTCGGCAGTGGCCCTAGATGCGCAATAGGTGAAATTAATTTGCCTGCTAATGAACCAGGCAGTTCGATTATGCCGGGTAAAGTCAATCCAACACAATGTGAAGCTTTGACAATGGTATGTGCGCAGGTTCTTGGAAACGATACTACGATAAACATTGCAGGTTCAAGCGGTAATTTTGAGCTTAATGTTTTTAAACCTGTAATAATATATAATCTTTTGCAATCTATCACTCTTATTTCCGATGCATCAATCAGCTTCAGTAAAAACTGCGTTGAGGGACTGACTGCAAACATTGCTAATATAAACAATAATTTAAATAAATCTTTAATGCTTGTGACTGCACTGAATCCTCACATCGGCTATGACAAAGCAGCTAAAGTAGCTCAAAAAGCGTATTGCGAAGGTATTACATTAAAAGAGGCAGCAATTTCTCTTAAATATTTAACTGCTGAAAAATTCGACAAACTTGTCAATCCTAAGGATATGATAAAACCTCTAAAAAACAAAAAGAAGTAAACTATAAATTTCTATGAATTTCCTCGAGTTAGTTAAAAAAAGACAAAGCTGCAGAAAATACCTACCAGGTATAATTAAAAAAGAAACCATGGTTAGATGCCTTGAAGCTGCAAGACTTGCACCTTCAGCCTGCAATTCCCAACCATGGCATTTTATAGTCGTAAACACTCCTGAAATTAAGGATAATCTTGCGGAAAAAGCATTTTCAGGAATTTACAAAATGAATGCTTTTGCAAAGCAAGCCTCTGCATTAATTGTTGTTGTACGAGAGCGTTCCCAATTTTCAGCAAAATTGGGATCTTATTTCAGAGGTGTTCAATACAGCCTTATTGATCAGGGAATTGCATGCGAACACCTGATTCTACAGGCTGAAGAAGAGGGGCTAGCCACTTGTTGGATCGGATGGTTTAATGAAAAAGCTGTTAAGAAGTTCCTTGGTGTACCCAAGATCCAGAAGATTGATACAATAATAAGTATCGGTTTCGCAGAAAACACTGAGATAAGAAATAAGATCAGAAAAGATATTTTGGAAATGGCTGACTTTAAATAAAACCAAATATTCTCTGTAAAGAATCAACATAATCCTTGACGAATCAATATCTTACAGCTAATATTGTATTCAATATTGAATGAGTAAACATAAATAGAAAACCTAAATAGCCAAAAATAATTAATGTCTAAAATACAAAAATCAGGTCAAGAACGTCGATATTGCCCAAGAGCCAAGCGAATTATGAGCATTGAATATCGCCTGGTATCTACAAAAAGAAAATCTGCTGATAAAAATTGGCATCTTTCAATTACTCAAGACATGAGCTGTAATGGACTGACCTTTTATGCTGAACAAGAGTTTAAAAAAGATGAGCTTCTTGAAGTCCAGGTTATTATGTCTGGAATACTGGAAATATATAAAGGAAAATGCAGGGTCGTGCGAGCTGAAAAGAAGAATACAGGAGCCAATTTTTTGACAGCAATAACATTCGAACAAAAAGCATCAAAAGCTCCCGAAAAAGAAGCTAAACCCAAGAAAAAAAACGTCAAAAAGATTTAGTTTATAAAATAATATTTAAAAGTCATAACACCTTCGGATTTGTATCCCGGAGGTTTTTTTAGGTCAAATCCTAAAACCAGTTCATATGAATAAAAGGGACGCTAAGGTTAAGCACTCCGGCATAATTACAAAGATCGATAACGACCTTATTACTGTTAATATAGTTAATGCTTCCGCTTGTTCTAGTTGTCACGCAAAAAGTCAATGTTCTTTATCAGAAAAACAAAACAAACTGATTAATGTTAAATATATTACCGATTACTCATCATTTAAAGTGGGCGATAGTGTTTCGGTATTAATAGAGCTATCAATTGGCTTTAAAGCCATATTTATCGGTTATTTATTACCATTTTTTATTTTATTGATAACTTTAATAGCATCTTTCATGTTCACCCAAAATGAGGTAACTTCTGGACTTATATCTATATCCATGTTGATCCCTTATTATTTTGGTGTTTATTTTTTTAGAAATCGTCTTATTAAAAATTTTGAATTCAGCATAGAACCAATTTAAATTTAATTATTTTATCGAAATATGCAAAGCACATTAAAATACGCAATTTTATCATTAAGTACCATTGGTACTGTATCCGCGATCATTCTTTATTTCATTGCACAAAAGTTCAAAGTTATAGAAGACCCGAGGATTGATGATGTTGAACAAGTTTTGCCTTTAGCGAATTGTGGTGGCTGCGGATATCCCGGATGCAGGAATTTTGCAGAAGCTTGTGTCAACAAACATGATCTTGCCTGTTTATATTGTCCAGTTGGTGGTCCTGCTACGATGCAAAAAATAGCTAAAATTCTGGGACTAGAAGCTGGCGAGCAAATACCAATGATAGCTGTAGTAAGATGTTCAGGTTCACCTGAAAATAGGCCAAAAACAACAATTTATGACAGCGTAAAAAATTGTCTAATAGCTTCAAGTGTTTATAGTGGCGATACAGGCTGTGAATATGGGTGCTTGGGCCTTGGAGATTGTGTTGCTTCTTGTTTATTTGATGCAATACATATAAACGAAAAAACTAGTTTGCCAGAAGTTGATCAAGATAAATGCACCGCATGTAACGCATGTGTTAAAGCATGTCCAAAGAAAATTATTGAACTCAGAAAAAAAGGGCCTAAAGATAGGCGTGTTTTTGTATCTTGCATAAATAAAGAAAAGGGAGCCATTGCTAGAAAAAGCTGTAAAGTTGCCTGCATTGCCTGCATGAAATGCCAAAAAGAATGCCCTTTTGATGCAATCACTGTAGAGAATTTTCTTGCTTACATAGATTTTGAAAAATGTAAACTGTGCAGAAAATGTGTCGCTGTCTGTCCAACTTCGGCGATCTTAGAAACAAATTTTCCACCAAAAAAAGATTCAGAGCTTAATAAAGAACCAATTGTTACTCAAGAAAATAATACAAATGTCTAAAGGTTTAAAAACATTTCCAGTCGGTGGTGTTCATTCATGTGATAACAAGCTTTCTGCGTCCAAGCAGATAGAATCAGTCGCTTTGCCAACTATTGTAAGTATTCCGTTATCTCAACATATCGGTGCTCCTGCTATGCCTATAGTAAAACCTCTTGATAAGGTTAAAGTTGGCCAGCTTATAGCAAAGGCAAGCGGTTTTGTTTCGGCAAATATTCACTCCTCAGTTTCTGGAACTGTTAAGAAAATCGATGATGTTCCTGACTCATGTGGATATAAAAGGCCTGCAGTTATTATCGATGTTGAAGGCGATATCTGGGAAGAAAATATAGATAGAACGGATTCTTTATTAAAGGAAATAATATTTGATCAAAAATCCATTATAGAAAAGATCCAAGCGGCAGGAATAGTCGGCCTTGGTGGCGCAACTTTTCCTACACATGTCAAATTATCTGTACCAAAAGGAAAGACCTGTGAGTACCTTTTGATAAATGGTGTAGAATGCGAGCCGTATCTAACAAGTGATCACAGATTGATGCTTGAGAAGACAGAAGAGATTTTTGTAGGCATTATAATAGTAATGAAAGCACTTGGTGTTCCTAAAGCAATAATTGGCATTGAAAACAATAAAAAAGATGCAATTGATAAAATGTCAGCGATCTCTAATAATTATAAAGGCATTTCAGTGCAAGCATTAAAGGTTCAATATCCTCAGGGCGGAGAAAAGCAGCTTGCCAAAGCCTTAATTAATAGGGAAATCCCCGCACCGCCAGGATTGCCAATTGACGTTGGCTGTGTTATTCAAAATGTCGGTACAATTTATGCTATATATGAGGCCGTCCAAAAAAACAAGCCTTTGATAGAACGAGTTGTTACAATTACCGGAAAATCGATTAAAAAGCCTTCAAATTTTTTAGCCAGGATAGGAACTCCCATAAGTATTTTAATTCAGGCTACAGGAGGACTTCCAGAAGATACCGGCAAAATTATAAGTGGTGGCCCAATGATGGGCAAAGCAATAAACACTACGGATATTCCCGTATCTAAAGGTACTTCCGGCATCCTTGTTTTACCTGAGGAACTGTCAAACAGGAAAAATGCAAATAACTGCATACTTTGCGCAAAATGTGTTTCCGTATGTCCGCTCGGATTAGAACCGTATCTTTTATCAAAGCTTTCTTTAAAATCCTTGTTTGACAAAGCAGAAAATGAGCAGGTTGTAAATTGTATAGAATGCGGTTGCTGCAGTTATAATTGCCCGGCTAAGATACCTTTGTTAGATTTCATTAGATTAGCCAAGACAACTGTAATGAAAAATATTAGGAATAGAGTAAAATAATGAATAATAACCTTTTAAAAGTATCCTTATCGCCACATATTTCAGGAAAAGGATCTGTAAAATCCATAATGTACGGGGTAATTATAGCTTTAATGCCTGCATTTATAGCAGGCTTGTACTTTTTTGGTATAGGGGCGCTTAGGGTCACTTTAACTGCAGTAGTTGCATGCGTGCTTTTTGAATACGTTATACAAAAATATCTTCTCAAAGTAGAATCAACAATTTCCGATGGATCCGCAATTATTACTGGCCTGCTTCTGGCATACAACGTCCCAAGTAATTTACCTCCAAATATCATAATACTTGGAAGCTTAGTAGCTATTGGAATAGCAAAGATGTCTTTTGGAGGATTAGGCAACAATCCGTTTAATCCCGCTTTGGTCGGCAGAGTTTTCTTGCTGATATCTTTTCCAGTCGATATGACTAGCTGGCCAAAACCTATTCTGACAAGGGCATCTGCTATCGACGCTGTTACTGCAGCAACACCGCTTGCAATAGTAAAAGAAGGACTTGCTGGCGGTACACCTTATTCAAAACTGCTAACACAAATACCATCATACTGGGATCTGTTCATCGGCAACGTAGGTGGATGCATCGGTGAGGTTTCTGCCTTAGCATTGATAATTGGCCTTTTTTATATGTTGTACAAAAAAATTATTACATGGCATATTCCAGTCTCAATGACCGGTTCAATTTTTATTTTTACAGGAATTATGTGCCTGATAAATCCACAGTCTAATGCAGACCCGTTTTTTCATATCCTGACTGGTGGTGTTTTGCTAGGTGCTATCTTTATGGCAACAGATATGGTTACTTCGCCTATGACCCCTAAAGGTATGCTTATTTTCGGATCAGCCATTGGTATTTTAACTGTGATTATTCGAGTATTCGGAGCATATCCTGAAGGGGTATCTTTTTCTATCTTGATCATGAATGCCTTCGTGCCGTTAATAAATAAATTTTGCAAGCCAAAACGCTTTGGAGAAATAATAAAATAATGGCTAATAAAGAATCAACATTTATAAATATGGTAGCTACACTGTTCATCGTGACATTCATTTCATCAGCGGCTGTAGGCTATGTATATGAAGCTACCAAAGAGCCTATTGCGCAAGCAAGGCTTGAGAAAAAAACTATTGCTATACGGGCAGTCGTGCCTGATTTTGACAATAAACCCATTGATGAAACATATACTATAAATTCCAATGTCGGGCCATTATCCTGTTACCCTGCAAAACAGGGAGGTCAATTAGTCGGAACTGCTATTGAAGCAATTACGAATAAAGGCTTTGGGGGAACAGTGAAATTAATGGTAGGTCTTCTTCCAAACGGCGTAATTAAAGATATTGCTGTTCTTGAGCACAAAGAGACTCCGGGCCTTGGGGATAAAATGGATAAAAGCAAATCTGATTTTAGTATTCAATTTAACGGCAAAGATCCCTCTAAAATGAAATTAACCGTATCAAAAGATGGTGGTGATATAAACGCAATAACTGCCGCTACGATCAGCTCTAGGGCCTTTTGTGATGCTGTTCAAACAGCATACACTTCATATATGAAAGAAGGAAAACAATGAACCAGTGGGATAATTTTAAAAAAGGTTTTTTAAAAGAAAATCCTGTTTTTGTATTGTTGCTTGGATTGTGCCCTACTCTAGGGGTGACCACATCAGCCTTAAACGGCCTTGCAATGGGTCTTGCAACAGCCTTTGTACTAGTAATGTCAAACAGTGTAATTTCCCTGATTAAAAACCTGATCCCTAGTAAAGTCAGAATTCCATCTTTCATTGTTGTAATAGCTTCTTTTGTTACTATTGTTGACCTTGTTATGGCAGGCTATGCTCCGGCACTGCATGCAAAATTAGGATTATTTATTCCCCTTATAGTTGTCAATTGCATTGTTCTTGGAAGAGCCGAAGGCTTTGCATCAAAGAACAATTTACTTTCATCTTTAATTGACGGAGCCAGCATGGGCCTTGGTTTCGCATTTGCATTAACAATTTTAGGCGGAATAAGAGAGCTGCTGGGAGGGGGAGCTTTCTTCGGGCATAAATTTATAACAGGTGATGGGATACTTATCTTTGTTTTGGCCCCGGGAGCATTTATTGTTTTGGGATATTTGATCGCAATAGTTAATATAATCAACAAATCAAAAGCGAAAGCTCATTGCAGCACTGACTAAGGAATATTAAATGGAATATTTTTCAATAATAATATCTGCGATATTCGTAAACAATATAGTCCTTACACAATTCTTAGGGATATGTCCCTTTTTAGGCGTCTCAAATAAAGTTGAAACAGCTTTAGGAATGGGTGGTGCTGTTTTATTCGTAATGACCCTTTCAACAATAGTCACCTATTTAGTCCAAAATTACATTCTAGTACCTTTAAACATCGGATATCTTCAGACGATCACTTATATTCTTGTAATAGCTGCGCTTGTCCAAATGGTCGAAATCATACTTAAAAAAGTTAGTCCCGCATTATATCAAGCGTTAGGCGTATTTTTGCCCTTAATAACAACAAATTGCACCATTCTGGGAGTTGCTATTCTTGTCATTCAAAAAGAATATAATCTTATTGAAAGCGTATTATTTGCTATCTCAAATGCCTGTGGCTTTGCTTTAGCCCTTATTATCTTCTCAGGACTCCGTGAAAACCTGGATCTTGTTGAGATTCCTGAAGCTTTAAAAGGGGTTCCCATAGCTCTAATTATAGCAGGCCTCTTATCATTGGCTTTCATGGGTTTTGCAGGCATAGTATAAATTTCTATTATAATTAATAACTATCATGAATAAAATTATTGAGAAAATCCAATTATCCGAATTAGTCTATCAATTAAAAGTAGAAGCACCACTTATTGCAACTGAGAGAAAACCTGGACAATTTATACTGCTTTTGCTATCTGAGGAGGGAGAGCGCATTCCTTTAACTATATCTGATGCAGACCCCAAAAAAGGATCTATAACATTGATCTTTCAGGTCGTTGGAAAGACAACCCACCTTCTGGCAGAGCTCAACAAAGGTGATTTTATAGCAAATTTAGTTGGGCCACTGGGAACACCAACTCATATTGAAAACTTTGGTTCAGTTGTTTGTGTCGGAGGCGGGATTGGGGCTGCTCCATTATATCCAATTGTGCAAGGCCTAAAAAATGCTGGAAACAAGGTCACTGTTATTTTAGGTGCAAGAAACAAAGAACTTTTAATATTAGAGAATAAAATGAAAGCATCTTCTGATGAACTAATTATATGTACAGATGATGGCTCATATGGCAGAAAATGTCTTGTTACAGAACCATTAAAAGAGCTTTGTGAACAAAACAATAAACCTGACCTGGTTGTCGCTATCGGTCCTCCTATAATGATGAAGTTTTGTTCAGAAACCACACGGCCTTTTAACGTATCAACAGTAGTATCATTAAATACAATAATGGTCGATGGCACGGGAATGTGCGGTGGCTGCAGGGTCATTGTTGGTGATAAAACAAAATTCGTTTGCGTTGATGGCCCTGAATTTGATGGCCATTTAGTCGATTTTGATAATATGATGAACCGGCTGAACGCTTATAAAAAACATGAAAACTCAGACCATCATCAATGCCATATTGATCTAAAAATTAAAGATAAAGAATAACTATGGCTTACGTACCACCTAAAAAATTAGCCCATGATGCAAAATTACTGCTTGAAGAATTGAAATCAAAAAAAGAACCTTTAACTCCAAAAGACAGAATTTCAATTCCACCTCAAGAAATGCCTGCTCAAAACCCAAATGATCGCAATGAAAATATGAACGAAGTTGCTCTTGGATATTTTGCTGAGCAAGCAAAGCTAGAGGCTATGAGATGTCTACAATGCAAAAATGCACCTTGCATTGAAGGCTGTCCAGTAAGAATAGATATACCGGCATTTATCAAAGCCATAACTCAGGAAGACTTTAAAAAAGCTATCGGAATAATAAAGAACAACAGCTTACTTGCAGCTGTATGTGGAAGAGTATGTCCACAAGAAACACAATGCCAAGAACCATGCACTGTAGGAAAATCCCTAAAAGACGTTAATAAAGCTGTTTCAATCGGCAGATTGGAAAGATACGTCGCAGATTGGGAAAGACTCCAAAAAAATATAGCTGAGCCTGTAATCAAGCCAACTACTGGGAAAAAAGTAGCAATAGTCGGCTGCGGTCCTGCAGGCATTACAGTTGCCGCGGATGTAAGAAGAGAAGGCCATGCAGTGACAATATTCGAGGCTTTTCACAAAACAGGCGGTGTTCTTGTTTACGGTATACCTGAGTTCCGACTTCCAAAGAAGATCGTCCAAGAAGAAGTGGATTTTTTAAAAAAAATGGGTGTTGTAATTAAAACTAATTTTATTGTAGGAAGAACAAGAAAACTGACTGACCTTATGGGAAAAGATGGTTATGATGCTGTCTTCATCGGCTCGGGTGCCGGATTACCAAGATTTATGAATATTGAAGGAGAGAACCTTGTCGGCGTTTTTTCAGCAAATGAATATTTAACCCGATCTAATTTAATGAAGGCTTATGATAGAGAACATGCTGATACTCCAATTTTTGATTCAAAGATAGTCGCCGTATTAGGGGGCGGAAATGTTGCGATGGATGCTGCAAGAACAGCTTTAAGGATCGGAGCAAAAGAAGTTCATCTTATATATCGCAGGACAGAATCCGAAATGCCGGCAAGAGTTGAAGAGGTAACCCACGCAAAAGAAGAAGGCGTGATATTCCACATTTTACAGAATGCTAAACGAATTATTGGCGATCAGACCGGCAATGTAAAAGCGATCGAATGTTTAAAATATAAACTTGGTGAGCCAGATGATTCAGGCAGAAGAAGGCCTGTTGTAATTGATGGCAGTGAATTCATTATTGACGTTGATACAGTTATTGTTGCAATTGGCAATGATTCCAATCCATTGATCAAACAAACAACTCCATCGCTTGTAACAAATAAGTGGTGCAATATTGTTGTTGACGAAAACTGTAAAACATCAATTGACGGCATTTATGCCGGTGGCGATATTGTATTGGGTGCTGCAACAGTAATTCTGGCAATGGGACAGGGCCGCATAGCTGCTAGGTCTATTAATGAATATTTAAAGTAGAGCTGCATCAAAACACAAAGGCTTTTAAGATAGCATCCTTAAAAACTATGAATTCAAATAATAAATCTAAACTCGCAAGATTTTGGGAACAAATTGAAAAAGATACAATAAAGTGCACTCTATGCCCAAGACATTGTATTTTGAAGAATGGCCGATCTGGATTCTGTTTTGTAAGGCAAAACCTATCAGGAAAAATGGTCCTTATAACATACGGAAGAAGCAGCGGATTTTGTATTGATCCTATTGAAAAAAAACCTCTTAATCATTTCTATCCTGGAAGTAAAATCCTTTCATTCGGCACGGCCGGTTGCAATTTAGGATGTAAATTCTGCCAGAATTGGGACCTAAGCAGATCCAGGGAATTTGACAGAATGACTGAAAAAGCTTCACCTGCAGAAATAGCTTTAGCAGCAAAAACCCATGATTGCAAAAGTGTTGCTTTTACATATAATGACCCAATTATATTTGCAGAATATGCAAGTGACACAGCAATTGAGTGCCATAAACTTGATATAAAAACAGTTGCTGTAACTGCCGGATATATCACCGATGAGGCAAGGCCTTATTTTTTTGAACATATTGATGCCGCAAATGTGGATCTAAAGAGCTTTTCTGATGATTTTTATGAGAAATACTGTTCGGGACAGATTGAGCCTGTGTTGAAAACATTAGTATATCTTAAGGAAAGAACTGATGTGTGGTTTGAGATCACTAATTTGATAATTCCAGGCTTAAATGATACTGACCAAGAAATCAAGAATATGACAAAATGGATATTTACGAATCTGGGGAAGAATGTTCCACTGCATTTTAGCGCTTTTCATCCAATTTATAAAATGACCGATAGAAAAGCAACTCCAGAGGAAACTCTGATAAAAGCTAGGGATATTGCCCTGGATTCGGGATTACAACATGTATATACCGGCAATATCCATCATAAAGAAAGCTCCAGCACTTATTGTTCAAATTGTAAGAACCTCTTAATTGAAAGAGACTGGTACACGATCGGAGAATATAATTTAGTTAATAATAACCATTGTCCAAACTGTTCAACTGTTTGTGCCGGCATATTTTGAGAAAACAAATAATGAGAATATTAAGCTGGAACGTCAACGGAATAAGGGCAATTGAAAAGAAGGGTTTTCTTGATTTTCTGCAAAAGGAATCTCCCGACATTTTATGCCTTCAAGAAACAAAATGTAACCCAGAGCAGCTAACAGACAAGCTTTTAGCTCCCAAAGAATACAAGAGCTATTGGTCATCAGCTGAAAAGAAAGGTTATAGCGGGGTCTGTATTTATACAAAGGAAGAACCTGTTTCTGTAAAACACGGCTTTGGGATTGAAGAATTTGACTCAGAAGGAAGGATTTTAATTTTAGAGTTTAAGGACTTTGACCTGTTTAATATTTACTATCCCAATGGCGGCGCAGCGAACAAACGTGTTCCTTACAAACTGGATTTCTATAAAGCTTTTCTTGATCATGCAAATAAACTCAAGAAGAAAGGCAAAAAGCTTATTATTTGTGGTGATGTTAATACTGCTCACAATGAGATAGACCTAGCCAGACCAAAGAGCAATGAAAATAATACCGGATTCCTTCCAGAAGAAAGAGCTTGGATAACAAAGTTCATTGATAATGGATTTATTGATACTTTTCGCCAATTCAACAATGAGCCTGGACATTATACCTGGTGGGACTATAAGACAAAAGCCAGGGAGCGCGACGTAGGATGGCGTATAGATTACTTTTTTATAACTGAAAATTTACTTTCAAAATTAAAAAAAGCATTTATAATGAAATATATTCTTGGCTCTGACCACTGTCCGACAGGAATTGAGCTCCAATAATTAACAGAAAAACAAATCAAGCTTCTTATAAAACCAGCAATCAAAAGAATACAATATGCCAGCTAAATCAAATGAATCTGATCTTAAATCACTTGCAAAGAAACTATCAGAATATGTTGAATCAACTTTTGAACAACTATGCAAAACATCTTTCATCGGTGAACCAGAGATAATCGTTAAAGATATTATTGAATACAAAACCCGCATGCGGTTATTTGGCCTTGAAAAATTTAATGGTCCTTGCTATATCTCAGCTGTAAATCTATATTTAAACGATAATGAACTGAAAAAGGACCATGCCCTTGGAGCAGTTATTCTGTATATTGAGGAATCAGTTGCTTCAGGCCTACTTAAAGCAACCGGACAAAAAGGCATAGATTGTGAGGATTTTGACTCTATAACAAACTATACTGGGGAATTCTGCAGCAATATTGTCAGTCAGTTCAAGAATCACCTTATATCCTCAGGTTACACCAACATAGTTATGTCTGCACCTTCTAATCATCAGGATGATATACCCCTAGGTGTTAATTTTAAATTTTCTGAGAACAAGTATTGCGAACTTAGCTTTGTCTTGAAAAAAGAACCGGCAATAAAAGTAGATTTCACAATAGGGCCAGCGAAATAATTAAAATAAAAATAAATTAATTAGAGAATAACAAATGTCAATATTTTATGATCCCCTTAAAAAAAAGCCGCGTAAATGGGTATTTATCACTTTAGTATCAATACCATTTATTCTAATGCTTATTACCTTGGTAATAGGTAAATACAAAATTAAAAAGAATTCAAACAAGCCTGAAGAACAAGTAGAAGATATTTTAGAAAAATTTTAATTTCTATATGCAAGATTCGCGCATAAAGAAAATAATTCCCTTCCTAAATCCATTATTAATCAATGATACTAAGTCATGTTAACATATAAAACAGTTTTAGCTTTAATGTTGTTTGGCATGATTTATCCACTTATTTTCCTTTTCTGGCATGCAAAAAAAAGCAGTTACAGAAAGCATATAACATATGCAAACATAGCTTCTGGCTTAACAGTGGTATATTTGCTATTATCACACATTCCGTTTAACTTCAAACTATGGGTTATCTTCTGGAAAATCACACTTTTAGCATCATCAAGCTATAATTGGAGAAAAAAGACCATTACAGCTCAGTTATTTTTAGTGCAATTCTTTGCAGGTATTTATGTGTTTTACCTGCTTTTTACTCATAAACCCTTATATTTTTAGCAAATCATTGTTATTTTTTACTTTTTTTGTAACTTTTCTTTTCAAATTGCGTTTAAAATGTTGGAGAGAGGGGAACAAAGCAAACTAGAGAGCTTTATGGAGAAAAAAGACGAACAACTGATAATAGAATATCAGCAAGGTAATGATGAGAACGCTTTAGTAACACTCTTTAACCGCTATAAAACTCATATATTGAACTTTGCTTTAAGAATATTGGGCAATAGGGCTGATGCTGAGGATGTTACAAGTGATTGCTTTTTAACGCTCTTTAAAAAAAGATACATATATCGGGCAAAAGTAAAATTTTCAACTTGGCTTTTTACTGTTGCGAGAAATTTATGTATCAATAGAATCAGAAAACGAAAAAAGCTTGGTTCTATGTGGTTTAAAAAAGACAGTAACAATTACGAGCAGTGGGATGTAACTGATGAAAAAGACGCTGCAGATACTGAGCTTGAAAAAACAGAGGCTTCAATAATGGTAAGAAAGGCCATCCTAAAACTTGCTGAAGAACAAAAAGAGGCTCTCATTTTACGAGAATATCATAATATGAACTATGCTGAGATATCACAAATAATGAACTGCTCTTTAGAAAAAGTTAAAATCCTTATATTCAGGGCTAGAGAACAGCTAAAAATCGAACTATCATCCTTCGTATTGGAGGGAGAAAATGACTGAACATATAGAATATAAAAAAATAATATCTATTTATTTTGATGGAGAAGCAACCCCTCAAGAAAAAACAATAATAGAGAAGCACATATCAGAATGTGAAGATTGCAGAAAGTATCACGAAGAGCTCCATAAACTCTCCAAAAAAATAAAAAAATGGGGCAATGAATCCCTCTCTCCCGATCTGGAACAAAAAATCAATAGTAATATGATAAATATTACAAATCGGGAGGTCAAGAAAATGAAAACACCAAGTTCAATGCTTAAAACAAGTGTCGGCGGTGGAGTAGTAGTTACCTTATTAATTTGTGTTTTTGCCCTTCATAACTACTCACAAAGAAGCCTTCAGGCCAGAGTTAGAGATGCTTCAATTTATCTGGCTGCAGAAAGATCAGATGCAGCAAAAACAAATCAGTACGAGCCCTATTATCTAGAGGTAGACACCAAGCTAAAAAAAGATAATCTCAGCGCAATAAAGCCATTCAAAAAAGCATCACCTATCATTAAAGAGGAAGAAAAGACTATCAATTTTAAGTCCGAAAAACCAGTTTCTCAAAAAGGATCAGATAAATATGAGCCGTATTACCTGGCAACTGATTATGATATTGTCAAAAATGAAACTATTACCGAAACATATTCTATGCCAGGCGAAAGTGATAAATTGACCTTATCTGAAAAACAAGTATATAAGGTCAAGGATTTGGGTGCAGGCAGTATAAGCCCGTCACAGCCTGCATTTGCTTTTGGAAGTTCTGATGAAGGAAGAGCGGTTGCAAGAACACGAAGCTCAGCCGGAATGCAAACAATGATGTATGGTTCAGCTGCCATTGCAGATCATGAAATGGGAATTTCTGACGGTTATTATTATAGGCAAAAATCAATTATGCCTTATCCTGTTAATCCTTACGTTCAACAGCCATACAATACCGAGCAATATGATAGTATCGTGGAAAATGAGTTTCTTGACGTTTCTGAAAATCCGCTTTCAACTTTCTCTATTGATGTGGACACTGCATCATACAGTAATGTCAGAAGGTTCCTGAATTCAAATCAAATGCCACCCGAAGATGCGGTCAGAATAGAAGAGATGATCAACTATTTTTCATATAATTATCCGGCGCCTCAAGGCAACAAGCCATTTTCAATTAATACAAATGCCTCAGTATGTCCATGGAACACAAACCACCAATTAGTATCAATTGGATTGCAGGGAAAAGTTTTTGAAGGCAATGAAATCCCCCCCAGTAATTTGGTATTCCTTATAGATGTGTCCGGGTCAATGAACCAGCCTAACAAATTACCTTTATTAAAATCAGCTTTTTTAATGATGGCTAACCAACTGTCATCAAATGAAAGGGTAGCTATTGTTGTATATGCTGGAGCCGCTGGAATAGTTCTTGAATCAACACCAGGCTCAAACAAGCAAAGAATAACTCAAGCCATTAACGACCTTTCTGCAGGGGGTTCAACTGCCGGCGGCGCAGGGATCCAGCTTGCGTATAAAATAGCTAGAGAGAATTTTATCGATGGTGGAAATAACCGTGTGATTCTGGCAACCGATGGTGATTTCAATGTGGGAGTTTCATCAAATTCTGAGCTAGTACGTATGATAGAAAAGGAAAGAGAAGCGGGCATATTTTTAACGATCCTTGGGTTCGGAACAGGCAATTATAAAGATTCGAAAATGGAACAAATTGCCAATAAGGGTAATGGGAACTATTACTATATCGACACACAGAAAGAGGCAAGGAAAGTGCTTGTCAATGAACTGGGTTCAACACTTTTTACAATTGCTAAGGATGTTAAGATCCAGATAGAATTCAATCCGGCACAAATCAGATCTTATAAACTTATTGGCTATGAAAACAGATTGCTTGCAAAAGAGGACTTTAATGACGACACAAAAGATGCAGGCGAGTTAGGCGCGGGGCATACAGTAACTGCACTTTATGAAATCATCCCTGTTGATCCTGAAAAGGAGACCAGAAAAGTCGACGAACTTGCTTATCAAGTGAAAAAGATCATACCAAGCGCTGATCTTATGACCGTTAAATTAAGATACAAAGAGCCTAATGGCGTTACTAGCAACTTAATTAAACAAACAGTAAACAAGAATGATATCGCACCAAGTCCTAGAGGTGATCTTCAGTTTGTTTCAGCAGTTGCCGAATTTGGATTGATATTAAGAAATTCAAAGCACCGAGCAAATGCTTCATACGAGAATGCACTAAGAAATGCCAGAGAAGCAATCGGAAAAGATGTTTATGGGTACAGGGCTGAGTTAATAGACCTTATTGAAAAAGCCAAGATGATCGATTCAAGGGTCTACAGCGATGATTATGAATCTAACACCGGAATGCAGTTTAAAAGGTGATCATATAAATAATTAAGGGGAACGCGTCTTCGAAATGACGCATTCCGCAATATTAAACATTATTATAAACCTCCAAGCTAAAAAAGGGGAAGAGCCGAAAACTCTTCCCCTTTTTAATCTATTAAAACAGGCAAAACTATTTCTAAAAGAAGCTTAAAAGCTTAGACGCAAAATAACTAATAAATGCTTTGAACCCATAAAGCTTACGAAGCAGATCCCCAAAAGAACGGATTGAAATAAGCATCTTCCACATTTGCGATGGTCTTAAATAAAATTCTTTAAGTGCTATATCAATAAAGCCATCAATTTCTTTATTGCTTAACTGAGGATAACTGACCAAAGTTTTTTGTTCGCGCCCTTCAGTAAGCCATTGTTCCCAATCATCCACTAATAAATATTTATTTTTTTTTGCCCAATCATACATAACAGTACCCGGATAAACAGCTATTCCCGTAAATTGAACAGTATCCATTGGTATTGATTTTGCAAAATCAACTGTCGCCCTAGCTGTTTCGCGAGTTTCACCAGGAGCACCAAACATAAAACACCCATGTACAGTAAATCCTAGTTGCTCGGCCCTAACTGCAAATTTTCGGGCCATATCGACGCTCACACCACCTTTACAAACAGCTTTTAAGCCTTCATCATAACCAAATTCAAAACCCACCATAAGCATTCTGCAGCCAGCTTTTTTCATTAATGGAAGAATTTCCAGGTCCGTATCGACTCTAGCATTACAGGACCATGATATCTTTCTATTTAGTCCCCGATTTAAAATCTCATTACAAACATCAACAACATGCTGTTTGTCTGCAGTAAAAGTATCCGTTTCAAACATTATTTCCCTGATCTTAGGATGAACCTTAAGGTCATATTCCATTTCATCAACCACTTTTTTGGCATCTCGCATTCTAAGCGTATAACCATACATTGTGCGAGGATCACGGCAAAAAGTACATCCGTTGTTACATCCTCTACCGGTAAGAATAGTCAAAAAAGGATATTTCTTTCCCGCATCTGGATACCATTCAGGCTCAATTAATTGCCATGCTGGAAAAGGAAGAAGGTTTACATCAATCTGAGGCCTGTTTGGATTGTTTACAATAATGTTCTGGTCAAAATAGGATAGCCCTGGGATTTTCTTTAAATCAACTCCTTGGGCCAGGTCTCGCAACGTGAAATCATATTCAGCTCTTAATATATAATCAACGACGCCTTTGCCTAATTCAAATGTATTATCAACCTCTGCAGAAACATGCTGCCCGACAAATGCCACTTTACAACTGATCTGATCCTTGATAGCTTTTGCCTGTCCAATATCGTTATATATTGATGGGGTTGTGGCATGTACGACAAGTAGCTCTGCTCCAAATTCTTTTACTACTGAATAAGATTGCTCCGGTGTTAGATTTCTTGCAGCTGCTTCGACAAATAAAACTTCATGCCCATTGTCTATAAGAATTTGAGCAGCTATCAATAAATATTCTGGATGCCTTTGCACTCGTCCACGCGATTTTGCAGCCCATCGTGCAACTCGGACAAAATCATCACCATAAGAAGGATTTAATATTGCAACTTTCATATTTTATTGGAGTTTTTAATGATACAAAAATAAAACTATAAACATAGTAAGAGTATAAATATATAAATGCAAGCACATTTTGATTTTCACAAGAAAACCAGCTTTATTGCGGCAATTTTTATCATATAGTGAACTTTATTATCTATTAATTGAACAGAATAATTATATTGCTATAATTAAACCTAGTAATTTTATTAATACTTAAAAACCGGCTTTAAATATATGAATCGAACCAAGTTGACAATATTAATTTTGTTCTTGTTTGCATCCAACGTTAGCGCAGAAATAATCAAGCTTCATAATGGTGATATTATTGATGCTAAAGTCATAAGAAGAGATTCTGATTCTTTTACCGTAAATATTGGAGGGGTTGAAATAACTTACTGGCAGGATGATGTTGAATCAACAGACAGTAATACTCAAGATCAGGGATATAAACAAAATTTAACTGACAATAAGGACACTAATTCTTTTTTAAATCCTGACGATATTTCCCAAATTTATGACGATTTTAATGATGAATCTGAAACAAGAGACCCATCTTCCGATATAGACATAATCATAAATGATGAAGTTGGCGATATATCAAGAAACAGTAAATGTTCACATGATATTAAAACGATCTACACAAAAACAGTGCCCGGATATTTAATTTTTAAAGCTGTTACTGAAACTAACATATCAAAATGTCTACAAGCGGCAAATATGGCTGGAGCAGTAATGGAAGTGTATATTGATGCCGATAATGATAGGTCAACAGGGCAGAATACTTTCTGGGGAAAAATTCCAGGCTTTGAGTTTCATATCAAACTTTTAGCAGGCATTGATTATGGGAATCAAGGATTCATAACAGAGGGCAGGTTAAATAATCAAGATCCAATAGATTTCTTTGCAAGCCATGATGTAGGGGATTGCACGGATAGCTCTTTGTGCTTTACAAAGATAATCAACAGCCTTGACAATGATGCGATCAGTAATTCTGAACTTGGTGATAATTTTATATCCGCAAAAATACCTATTGAAAAACTTGGATTAACCCCCGGAAAAAAAATCAGACTTATCTTTAGAGAATCTGGCTCAAAAGATATTAAAGAAGGAAGCTTTTCTCAAGAAAAGTATTTGATTTTAAAATAATTATATAGTTCTTTTTAATACATTATTTACAGCATTAGTTGAAAAAAACGTTCAATTGCATTAGAATACTTTTTCATAGAACTCATCAATAAGATCATCCATTAACTATTTTATTCAAGGGGTAAAAAATGGACATGTTGAAAACAATTCTTGACCGCAGAAGCATTAGAAAATATACTGGAGACCCGGTAAGCCGCGACAAATTAATATCTCTAGCAAAAGCCGGGATGGCAGCACCAACCTCAAGAGATACACGCCATTTTAATTTTATAATTGTTGATGATGAATCAGTTATTAATAAATTGCTTGAAGGGTTGCCTTATTCAAAGATGATGGCAACTGCAAAACATGCAATTATTGTAACTAGTGACCTTTCAATAGCACATGGGGGCGCAGAAACAGATTATTGGATACAGGACTGTTCTGCTGCAGCTCAAAACATTACTCTGGCTGCAACTGCGCTTGGCCTTGGCGCATGTTGGACTGCAGCTCATCCCAGAGAAGAAAGAGTAAACTTCGTAAAGAAGGTTATTGAATTACCTCAGAATGTAAATCCATTGTGTGTAATTGCTGTCGGTATTCCAACAGGTGAAGAAAAGCCAAGAGATAAATTTGATCCATCACACGTCTTTTTTAACAAATGGGGGAAATTATCGTAATTTTATAAAAAGTATTTTATTTATTAAATTTAAAAATGGTCATGGCTTTCTAGGTGTTAAGGCCTGACCTTTTTTCATCAAATAGAATATTGACTCGTGAGCACTATTTCCATATAATACGTTTCATTCAGCCATAAGTATAATGTAAATATCATGTTAGGAAACCATTTATTATGAGCAGCTTTAATAAAAATAAAATCTTCAAATTATTAAACACGAAATCTGGAAAATATAAGATCGCTTCCTTTTCTAAACTAGACAAGCTTGTCTCAGGAAACATAGGCAAACTGCCTTTTTCTATAAAAATAATTCTTGAAAGTGCTTTAAGAAATTTTGATAATTTTCAAATAACAGAAAAAGATATTAAAAATATATTAAGCTGGACTCCAAAATCAAAAGCAGTTAAAGAAATTGCTTTTAAACCAGCTCGTGTAATCTTACAGGATTTTACAGGTGTTCCTTGTGTTGTTGACCTTGCAGCATTGCGTTCAGGAATGAAGGCGCTCGGAGGGGATATCAGCAAGATAAATCCTCAAGTACCTTGCGACCTTGTAATTGACCATTCTCTTCAAATTGATGCTTTTGGAAGCAAAAGTGCATTAGATAAAAATGTATCTTTAGAGTTTAAACGAAACAAGGAAAGATATGAGTTCTTAAAGTGGGGGCAAGAGACTTTTAAGAACTTTAGAGTTGTTCCGCCTTCAACTGGAATTATTCATCAGATAAACCTTGAATATATAGCCAAAGGCATAATAAAGAAAATTGATGAAAAAGATGATACATTGATCTATCCGGATAGCTGCATAGGAACGGATAGCCACACTACAATGATAAATGGGCTTGGAATCGTTGGATGGGGTGTCGGCGGGATAGAAGCAGAGGCTGTTATGCTGGGAGAGCCAATTTACATGCTATTGCCTGAAGTCGTTGGATTCGAATTAACTGGCCGTCTTAACGAAAATGTAACAGCTACCGACATGGTGCTTACAGTGGTTGAAATGCTAAGAAAGAAGGGTGTTGTTGGTAAATTTATTGAATTTTATGGTAATGGCCTTAAACATTTAAGCCTGCCGGATAGGGCAACAATATCGAACATGTGCCCTGAATATGGCGCAACCATAGGGATTTTCCCTATTGATGATGAAACATTAAAATATTATAGGCTTACTGGAAAAACTGAGCTTGAAGTTGACTTAATTGAGCATTACTTCAAAGAACAACAAATGTTCTATTATGAAAATTCTAAGCCTCCCAAATATAGTGAGAACGTTACCTTAGACCTATCGACCGTACAGTTGAGCCTCGCAGGGCCACGCCGACCACAGGATAGGATTCTTGTTGGAAAGCTGAAAGATTCTTTCAATAAGACAGTTAATGACATAGGCGTTAAAGCACCAATTACAGAAGAAAGCAAAAAAGAAACACCTTTGAACCTGAAAAATGGATCAGTAGTTATTGCATCCATAACAAGCTGTACGAACACTTCAAATCCATCTGTTTTGATTGGTGCAGGATTACTTGCAAAAAAAGCTTGTGAAAAGGGTTTAACAGTCCCAGATTTTGTTAAAACAAGTTTTGCCCCTGGATCACAAGTCGTTGAAGAGTACTTGAGCAGCTCTGGCTTATTAACATATCTTGAAAAATTAAAATTCCATATCGTCGGATATGGATGTGCAACTTGTATAGGAAATAGCGGGCCGCTAGCAGATCCAATCGTTAAAGAGATCAACCAGAAAAAGTTAATTGTTTCAAGTGTTTTGAGCGGGAATAGGAATTTTGAAGGACGTATAAACCCGCATACAAAAGTTAATTATCTAGCTAGCCCCGCTTTAGTCGTAGCTTATGCGCTTGCAGGAACGGTTGATATTAATTTGGAAATTGACCCCTTGGGTAAAAACAAGAACGGTGAAAACATTTTCCTAAAAGATATATGGCCGGAACAGTCAGAGATAAATTCAGTAATTTGCAAGAATGTAAAACCTTCGTCATACAAAAAAAGGTACAAAAATATAGATCATAGCAATTTGAAATGGAACACTATTAAAACAAGCAAATCAAATCTTTATCCCTGGAAAAAAACAAGCACCTATATCCAGGAACCACCATTTTTCATAGAAATGGAAAAGTCACCAGGCCCTATAAAACCCGTAGAAGGGGCGCGAGTACTTGTAAAAGTCGGTGATTCAATAACAACAGACCATATATCACCAGCTGGTTCAATTTCAAAAGATTCTCCAGCAGGAAAATATTTATTAAGTCTGGGGGTCAAAGAAAGTGATTTTAATAGTTATGGCTCTCGAAGAGGAAATGATAAGGTCATGACAAGAGGGACTTTTGCTAATATAAGATTAAAAAATGAACTCGCTTTAGGGACTGAAGGTTCATGGACAACCCATTTCCCATCAAAGACCGTAATGAGTATTTACGATGCTTCATGCAAATATAAGGAAGCCCATACCCCTCTTTTGGTCCTGGCTGGAAAAGAGTATGGTACTGGTTCATCCCGTGATTGGGCAGCAAAAGGCACTGCCCTATTAGGAGTCAGAGTTGTACTTGCTCAAAGCTACGAGAGGATTCATAGGAGCAACTTAGCTGGAATGGGCATACTGCCACTTGAATTCATAGAAGGAGAATCCGCTTCCTCGCTTGGGCTAGAAGGTGATGAAGTTTTTAACTTTATGGGAATAAATGACAACCTTAAGCCGCGAAGCATATTAAAAGTCGTTTCAGAATCGCCTTCAGGTAAAATAAATAATTTCAAAGCGATTGTTCGTCTCGATACACCAGTTGAAATAGATTATTACAGGAATGGCGGAATCCTACAGACCGTTCTAAGAAAGCTAAGCAAGGCGTAAACCAATATTTCACAAACCGGAGAATCATTATGGCTAAAACAATGTATCAAAAAATATGGGATTCACATTTAGTAAAAGAATCTCATGGGGATATTTGCATAATATATGTAGATAGACAACTAGTTCATGAAGTTACAAGCCCGCAAGCCTTTGAGGGCTTAAGGCTTTCTGGCAGAAAAGTGCGTCATCCGGAAAATACTTTTGCGACAATGGACCACAACACATCGACAAAAACAAAAGAGCTCTCTGATATGGAAGAAACTTCTCAGATCCAAATTAATGCTCTTGCAAATAATTGTAAAGAATTTGGTGTAAATTTATATGATCACTTACATCCAGACAATGGAGTGGTGCATATTTTTGCGCCAGAATTAGGGATAACACAGCCCGGCATGGTTATTGTTTGCGGCGATTCGCATACTGCAACACATGGAGCTTTTGGCTCTTTAGCCTTCGGTATCGGAACTTCCGAAGTCGAACATGTCCTCGCCACACAAACTTTACAGCAAAACCCTTCGAAGACAATGCTAATAAATGTAAAAGGTGAGCTAGCAAAAGGTGTGGGAGCAAAAGATATCATCTTATATATTATTGGATTGATCGGAACTGCCGGTGCAACAGGATATGTAATCGAATACGCGGGTGATACGATCGAGGCTCTTTCAATGGAAGAAAGAATGACAATTTGTAATATGAGCATTGAAGCTGGTGCACGTGCGGGAATGATAGCTCCAGACCAAACAACATTTGATTACATTAAAGGTCGTGATCTTGCCCCTAAAGGTGATCAATATAAAAAAGCAGTTGAATACTGGAAGACACTAAAAACAGACAAAGGTGCTGTATTTGATAAGACTTTGGAAATAAATGCATCTGATATAAAACCCCAAGTAACGTGGGGAACAAGCCCTGGTCAAGTAGTATCTATTGATGATACTGTTCCATACCCAGAGAATTTTAAAGATCCTACTGATGCTTCAGCAGCAAAAAAAGCGCTTGAGTACATGGGCTTAAAATCAGGATCAAAAATGTCTGATATTTCTATCAATTATGTGTTCATTGGTTCATGTACTAACGGACGTATTGAGGATTTGCGAAAAGCAGCAAATATTCTAAAAGGCAAAAAAGTGTCAAACAATGTAACTGCTTTAGTTGTTCCCGGTTCTGGTAGAGTAAAACGCCAAGCGGAAGAAGAAGGGCTGGATAAGATTTTTATCGAAGCTGGCTGCCAATGGAGATTTGCTGGTTGCTCAATGTGCCTGGCAATGAACGATGATAAAATGAGCGCAGGTGACAGATGCGCTTCAACAAGCAATCGCAACTTTGAAGGCAGACAAGGTGCTGGTAGCCGCACTCACCTGGTAAGCCCGCAAATGGCCGCAGTTGCTGCAATTGAAGGTAAAATTGCTGACGTAAGAAAATATTTATAGAACTAATCTCTGAAAAATATACGAGGATAATATTATGGAACCTTTTAAAAAACATACCGGAATTGCTGCCCCATTAGATAGGGCCAATATCGATACTGACGCAATTATACCGAAACAATTCTTAAGATTGATCAAAAGGACAGGTTTTGGCAAACATCTGTTTCATGAACTAAGATATCTTGATTATGAAGGCAAAAAAGATAATCCGGATTTCGTTTTAAACAAACCAGAATATAAAAATTCAACCGTTTTACTCGCAAGGGACAACTTTGGATGTGGATCTTCACGCGAACATGCGCCTTGGGCATTATATGACTATGGTTTCAGGGTTATAATCGCTCCAAGCTTCGCTGATATTTTTTACAATAATTGTATTAAAAACGGCATTCTTTTGGTACGCTTAAAGGAAGAAGAGGTGGATTCTATCTTTGATGAGATCACTTCTAAGCCCGGGACCACAGTAACAGCAGATCTTGGATCTCAAGCAGTAACAACTTCAGGTCGAAAAAAATATACTTTTGATATACATCCTTTTGCAAAAGACTGTTTATTAAAGGGATTAGATCATATCGGATGGACCTTACAGTTCAGCGATCAAATTAACTCTTATGAAGAAAAAATAAAAAAAGAAAAACCCTGGATCGTTTAACTGTTTGATTTTAAGGAATTTTATATGTCAGGAAACACTTTCGGAAAAATTTTCAAAATAACGACCTTTGGAGAAAGTCACGGCCCTGCTATCGGCGTTGTCATTGATGGCGTCCCCCCAGATATAAAAATCTCTGAATCTGACATACAGCATGAATTGAATAGGAGGCGACCTGGTCAAAGCGATATTACCAGTCAAAGAGACGAACGTGACATTGCCGAAATACTTTCTGGCGTCTTTGAAGGAAAAACGACCGGATGCCCCATAGCAATTGTTATTCGTAACAAGGACCACAATTCTAATGACTACACCGATATTAAAGACGTTTTCAGGCCCGGACATGCAGATCACACATTCTTTGCAAAATATGGCATAAGAGATTTTAAAGGCGGCGGACGCTCTTCAGGCAGAGAAACAGCTGCAAGGGTTGCCGCAGGAGCAATAGCTAAACAGATCCTAAGAGACCAAGGTATCAGCATTGTAGCTTATACTCTTTCTATTGCTGGTATTCGAGCAAACAATATTGACACTTCTGTAATTGAAAAGAATCCTGTTAGGGCTCCTGACCTTGAAGCAGCAAAATTAATGGTCGAAAAGATAAATGAAGCAAGAAAGAACAATGATTCTGTAGGTGGGGTCATTGAAGCAATCGTTCACGGATGCCCACCAGGCCTTGGAGACCCTGTTTTTGACAAGCTGACCGCGCGTTTAAGCTACGCAATCATGTCAATTGGAGCAACTAAAGGCATTGAATTCGGAACAGGCTTTGAAGCTACATCAATGCTAGGAAGCGAGCATAATGATAATTTGTATTTGGATGGAGATAAGATCAGAAGCACAACAAACCATGCAGGAGGGATCTCGGGTGGCATTTCAAACGGAGCTAACATAGTTCTGCGTGTTGCAATCAAACCCACATCTTCAATTGCACAAACACAACAAAGCGTTACAGTTTCAGGTAAAAACACTAGCCTTGAAATAAAAGGACGTCACGATCCATGCATTTGTCCTAGAGTAGTATGCGTAATTGAAGCTATGATCGCAATAACGCTGCTAGATTCTTTATTGCTTCAGAAAACAATATCTTAAAACCAACATATATTTTATATTATGTCAGACCCAAAAAATGTTTTAGTTACAGGCTGCTCTAGTGGTTTTGGTCTAATTATAGCTACACATTTAGCCAGCTGCGGGCACAAAGTAATAGCTACCATGCGAAACCTTGAAAAACAAGGCGATTTATTAGAAACAGCCAAAGAACTTCAAGTAAACATAGAAACCCTTCATTTAGATGTAACTGACAACAGTTCTATTTCAGTAGTAAAAGATCATCTGGCTTCGAATTATGGGAACCTTGATGTCTTGATCAACAATGCAGGCTTTGGCATGGCTGGATTCTTTGAAGACCTTACAGAAAATGATATTCGCAATCAAATGGAAACAAACTTCTTTGGAGTTCAAAATGTTACTCGCCAAATGTTGCCACTATTAAAACAAAAAGCAGGCTCAAAAATTATTAATATTTCGAGCGTTTCAGGATTTACAGCATCTCCGGCATTTAGTGCCTATTGCTCGAGTAAATGGGCTTTGGAGGCTTTCACTGAAAGCTTAAGATTTGAATTACGATTCTTTGGTGTTGATGTCCTATTAATTGAGCCGGGATCATATAAAACAAAGATATTTTTTGAAAACGCAAGGGTAGCAACTAATTTCTATAACAAAGAGAGTTCTTACTACCAATTGTCACAACATTTAAAGAATACAATTGATTCAAGCATATCAAAGAACACTAAAGACCCAAAAGATATTGCAAGGCTTGCTGAGCAGCTTATTAATCAAAAAAATCCCCCTTTCAGGAATATTCCCGATCTTTCATCAAAACTGATTTATATATTTAGGAAATACTCGCCTTTTTGGTTATATAGCTGGATAATTGAAAAGGCTATGCTTCAAAAATGCAAACAGTAGGAATTTTGTAAACAAAATTCTGTTAAATCTTGACTTGGCATTAAAATTAATATAATATTACGCTGTTTTTCAACCAACTCAACGAAAACATATTGATCCAGATGGAGTGACTAAATGACTGACAATTTTTTCTTTTTATTGATCGGTGGGCTTGGTTTTTTCTTCTTCGGGATGAAAACAATGTCTGAAGGCCTAAAAAAAGTTGCAGGTGAAAAACTAAAAGGCTTTCTTCACAATGCTACAAAGCTGCCGATTATTGGTGTCGCTGTTGGAGCTTTCGTAACATGCCTTATTCAATCCTCCAGCGCAACAACTGTTATGGTTGTTGGTTTTGTTAATGCCGGTTTACTATCATTAAAACAAGCCATATCTGTCATTATGGGAGCCAATATTGGTACAACCTTTACAGCATGGCTGGTTTCTTCTATGAGCATCTTTGAAATAACAGCATATGCGCTTCCCTTTGTAGGAATAGGTTTTGCAATTATGACATTAGCACCCACAAAGAAGAATAAATCCTGGGGTGAAGTAATGTTAGGATTAGGAATTCTTTTTATCGGCCTTCATTTTATGAAGGATGCTTTTGGCCCGCTCAAAAGCAGCGAAACTGCTAAAAATATTATTATTTCGTTCAGTGGAAATCCATGGCTTGGAGGGTTAGTAGGAATGGTCTTTACTTTTCTTTTGCAAAGCTCCAGTGCTACCATTGCAATCGTCCAAGTCCTTGCATACAACGGTATTATTGATTTTAATGCAGCTGTTCCATTAATATTAGGGGGTAACATAGGCACAACTATCACCGCACAACTTGCAGCCATTGGAACAAACCTTAACGCAAGGCGTTCTGCAATGTCCCACACATTATTCAATGTTATTGGTGTTCTATATATGCTTATTTTCATATCAATGGGATTCCTTGATAAAGGCTTGAATATTTTTTTACCCGGAAAGATAAATGCCGCTAATATCATGTTCTGTATTGCAATCGCTCATAGCGCATTCAACGTTATAAATACAATAATATTTCTGCCTTTTATTTCACTTTTGGAGAAAGCAAGCATTTGGCTGGTACCTAAAAAAGTGGACTCAATTGATTTCGGAACCCAATATCTTGAAAAGCATCTTCTTGATACCCCTCCTTTGGCACTAGAACAAATCTATAATGAAACAATCTATATGCTTAGCGTAGCTAAAAAAGCTGTCAGTGGGGCAGTAAACAGTTTCTTTAATAGTGACCTTAAGCTCGTTGATAAAGTTATTGAGCTTGAAACTGTAACAGATAATCTTCAGTCAGATATTACACAGTATATAGTAGATCTTTCACAAAGAGATCTTTTACCTGAAGAATCTGCACAGTTACCAGTTTTGATACACAATGTAAACGACATAGAAAGAATCGGTGATCACTCTCAAGACTTTGCTCAGCTTGCAAAAAGGATCATAGATGACCAGCTCGTGTTCTCTGAAGCTGCGACAAAAGAAATAAAAATAATGTCTGATCAAATTGAAGAAATGCTCGCTGAAACATCAAAAGCTCTCATCAATAACGATATTGATATTGCAAAAAGAATAGTATTAAGAGAAAGCCACATAAACAACCTTCAGGATGAATTCAAGCTATCACATATAGAAAGACTGAACGAAAACAATTGCCATCTAAATTCAGGTTTTATATTTTTAGAGTTAATCGACTCGCTTGAAAAGATAGGGGACAGGCTCACAAATATCGCGCAAAGTGTTATAGGCAGAATGAAATGGGTGCTTGTTCACAAAGAAGAGAATTGACCTAGTACGCCATTCCCATCCTGTTCCTCAAGAATTCTTCTTTGCTTTTACAAGTCAAATAAATGTTTGATTTCTTTTGTTCTCCTAAAGAATCATATCTCCTTGAGCCATATTCATGACCGGAAAATATAATAGTTGAATCATCCAATTTCAACAATTTTTTATAAAGAGTATTATACATCTGATTGGCATCACCTCCATAGAGGTCACATCTTCCACACCCATCAATAAACAAGGTATCACCAGTAATTAATATATTTTCATGTTTGATACATTGCGAACCTGGAGTATGCCCGGGAGTATGAATAAATTCAAATTCAATGCTGCCTATTGCAATTATTGCCCCATCATCAAGGCATTTGACATTTTTATGTTGAGAGCCCAAGAAAGATGACTCGCTCTTTGAAATATAAATAGGGACATTGCATTTGGATTGAAGATCGTCAACTGCATTTACATGGTCCGCATGATCATGTGTAACAAAAATAGCTATTATTTTATAACCTTTATCTTTTGCCTTGTTTAAAATATATTCTGCATCCCAAGCAGGGTCAACAACTGCAATTTCCTTCGATTTTTGATCACCAAGAAAATATAAAAAATTCGACATTGGTCCCACTTCAAATTGCTCTAATATCATGCCTTGTGGTAATTGCATTTAACCTCCAATTATCCTATCTAGTTGTAAATTTAACAATATTATATATATCATAATGTTTTCAGTAAACACACAATATTTAAATATTGTTCTTTTTTTTAAGTTGACACTAATATATAGTTATCTATAATGTAAAAAATTATAATAATTGCATAAACAATTAAAATGACTATTGAAAACAAAAACAATTCTAAAAGTACACTGAATCTTGATTTGAGTTTTAATCCATTAAGAGGTTCTAAAAAAACATACAAAGCCTCCCCTAATTGTAACGGGCTTAAAGTGCCTTTTAGAAAAATTACACTCTCTGATACTATTGACCATAATGGCAAAGAATCGCCAAACCAACCTTTATACCTTTATGACACATCTGGCCCTTATACTGACCCTGACATCGAAATAGATATTACCCGTGGCCTGCCCAAGATAAGAACTCAATGGATCAAAGAAAGAGGGGACACTGAAGAATTAAGTCAGTCAACTTCATACCAGCGCAACCAACTGGAAATGGATCCCGAACTGGATACAATTCGTTTTAAAAACAGCAGCAAACCACTGGGCGCAAAAACTGGTAAAAATGTAACTCAAATGTATTATGCCAAAAAAGGCATAATAACAAAAGAAATGGAGTTCATAGCTATAAGAGAGAACTGCTTAGCTGAATTTGTCAGAAGTGAAATTGCTTCAGGAAGAGCTGTTATACCTGGCAACATCAACCATCCTGAATCTGAACCAATGATAATCGGACGCAATTTTCTTGTAAAAATAAACGCTAATATTGGTAACTCAGCAATATCATCAAGTATAATTGAAGAAGTAGAAAAAATGGTTTGGGCTATTCGTTGTGGGAGCGATACTGTAATGGATCTCTCTACCGGTAAAAATATTCATGAAACAAGAGAATGGATACTTCGCAATTCACCTGTTCCGATCGGGACAGTTCCAATATATCAAGCTATTGAAAAAGTAGCTGGCAGAATTGACTCCCTAACATGGGAAGTATATAGGGACACTTTGATCGAACAGGCAGAACAAGGCGTAGATTATTTCACAGTACATGCCGGCGTTCTTCTTGATCATGTCCCTTTGGCGATGAAAAGAAAAGCTGGCATAGTTTCTAGAGGTGGTTCCATACTAGCTAGATGGTGCAAAATGCATAAAAAAGAAAACTTTCTTTATACACATTTTGAAGAAATTTGTGATATTCTAAAAAAGTATGACGTTGCATTTTCTCTAGGAGACGGTTTTCGCCCGGGTTGTATAGCCGATGCTAATGATGAAGCACAATTCGCAGAATTAAGGACACTTGGCGAATTGACAAAAGTAGCATGGAGTCATGATATACAAACTATCATCGAAGGCCCTGGTCATGTTCCGATGAATCTTATAAAAGAAAACATGACTAGGCAATTGGAGTTGTGTGCTGAGGCGCCATTTTACACTTTGGGCCCATTAACAACAGACATTGCTCCTGGTTATGATCATATAACATCTGCTATCGGTGCAGCGATGATAGGGTGGTATGGAACTGCCATGTTATGCTATGTTACTCCTAAAGAACATTTAGGACTTCCAACTAAAAAAGATGTTAAAGAAGGTATAATCGCTTATAAAATCGCTGCGCATGCTGCCGACCTTGCCAAAGGCCATCCTAACGCAATAGATTGGGATAATGCAATGTCTAAAGCAAGAAATGAATTTAGATGGGAAGATCAGTTTAATTTAAGCCTTGATCCTGAAACAGCAAGAGAATACCATGATCAAACTCTTCCTGATGAAAAATCAAAAAAAGAGAATTTCTGCTCGATGTGCGGTCCGGATTTTTGTGCAGTAAGAATATCTAAAGACCTTTGCAATAGCAATACTGTCAATTAAACACCTAACTAGAAGGAGAACATATGCGAAAAATTTCAATCTCCGATCTCATAACAAAAAGTATAGACCGGACAAAATTCATCCTTTTTGATCCGATTTCTTTAAAGAAATGGCTCTATTTGTTATTTATCGCTTACATGGCAGGTGCAATTGGCGGTGGAAGCGGTAGTGGAGGAGGTAATAATTTTAGCCCAAGAGAGCGGAACTCAGAAGCTTCCACTAAACAAGAATTTGTAGTTGTTCAAAATAGTAATGTTGATTATAGTCAGCCTATTACGGAAACGCAGCAAGTAGAATATCTCGACGAAGAATCTGGATCTTTAAACATGCAGAATAGATCCAAAAATTTTAATTTTGCCAATATGTTTTCGGGAATGTCTCTAATCGGCTATATTTTTATATTTATTGGGATCATTATTATTATAGCCCTTATCGTTCTATTTACCTGGCTTTCATCAAGATTCAAATTTATCTGGTTTAATTCCATTCATAACGACGTTTATGATATTGTTGAACCATTCGGAAGATATCGCGTAGCAGGAAATTCTTTGTTTAAAGTAATGCTTGTTATATCAGTAATTGGCCTGTTATCTTTTGCAATAATAACTTTTATAACCCTATTCTCAATTCACTCAGCAGGGGCTTTTGATAAGAATTTTGATTGGACATTTTTAATTGGCCTCAAAATATTTATTGCCCCAATTTTGATATTACTCTCAGTTATTGTGTTTTTTGCGATTTTAACAGTCTGTATTGACCATTTTGTTGTAACTATTATGGCTATGGATAAGTGCTTATTTGGTGAGGCCTGGGGGAAATTTGCCAGAATATATAAAGAAAACACTAAAGATTTCTGGCTATATATTCTTGTCCTTATAGGTTTAGGCATTGCAACCGGAATAATTGCTACAATAATTGCAGTGATCGTGATCATTGCCTTAATGCTGATAGCTGTGATCGTTTTTGGGCTTCTGTTTGTTCTATTCCAAATGATAATGAAGGCAAAAATTATATTCGCCATTGTAGCCTTCGCCTTAGGAGTTCCTTTTGCTTTAATAGCCTTTTTAATAATTACATCTATTGGCTTACCTTTTGCTGTTTTCTTTAGGAACTTTTCATTATATTTTATTTCAAGTCTTGACTGCGGTTATTCACCTTTGGCTTTAGACAATTTTGATGATATTAAAACTATAAACTTGTAAAAAAGGAGAGACAATGACAGGAACGCAAAAAAGAACTTTAGGCGTAGCTATAGCAAGTTTGGTTTGTGGCTGTTTTTTCATTATTCCCTTATTAGGATTTCTACTATCCATTGCAGCTATTGTTCTTGGAATTGTTGCTTTGGTAAAAATAAATAAGAACCAAGAAATGTACCAAGGAAAAGGACTCGCAATAAGTGGTATTGTCCTTGGTGGGCTTGGTATCTTAATATTGCCTGTAATAGCTTTATTAGCCGCTATTGCAATACCAAATTTACTCAGAGCAAGAATATCAGCAAATGATGCGCTTGCACAAAGCACACTACGCTCCTTAGCAACTGCATCAGAAACTTACATGACAGCTAATAACGGTGCATATCCTCTAAGTATTTATGACCTGACCGATGCTGTTCCTCCTTACATCAACACAAATTATTGCGACCAAACCCTGGCAGGATATTCATATGATTGTAATTTTAATGCAGAAGAATATTCATTTAAGGCAATTCCTGTTAATGAAGGGACCTCAGGCTCTAAAACATATACTATTGTAACCGGGGGAATAATGTCTGAAGAGAATACCCCTTCAGAGTATTCTTATTAAACTTAATTCATAAGTTATATTAGCTAGTTTTGGGAATAGGGACTAATTGAGGGAAAATAGAAGCATTCTCAGACATAAATTGTTCTAGTTTTATCTTAAAATGTTTAAGTTCTTCAATAGCCTGTTCTCTGTAATCTTGAGTTTCTTTGACCATTTTAGGAAACAATTCAAAGTAATAGTTAATTCCATCAATAAGATTATCTTTAAACTCAACCAGGACATTCATTTTCTTTTCTGTAGGCTCACACAGGCATTTTTTAGATTCTTGAATAAAATTATCAACATACATTCTCAATTCCTGAATGAACATATTTGGTCGTACTTTTGAATTAAGAATGTTAATTCTTCCATAGATATGATCAACCATTTCAGTAAGAGTAAACACTTTTGAAAAATAGGCTAGGTTTGGCCCCGGACAAATAGCTGTATTAAATTTTGTATTATCCTTATCTAGTCCGCATTTCTTTAGCGCAGACGCTCCCAGATCATGACAGATGCATGCTTTTTCAACAATACTTTGAAATTTTTCTTTAAAGATCTCCGGCTCTAATTTTAAACCAATTAGTTCTTCTAGTTTTAATTTCTGATACTGCCTTGAAGCCGTACAAATAGGCTTTTCAGTAAATTCCGTATTTGTAACTAAATGCCCTTTAAAACAGGGACTGCCGGGCTCACCTTTTTCAATACGTTCTTTTTTTGCTATTTCACTGAGAGAGCTCTTTAAGTTGTTAAAAAGAACCCCTAGTGGCGAAACATGGCTTAAAAATAGATCTTTTTCATCAGCTTGAACCAATTTATCCAAAGTTACTTTATCAACAGTAGTAGCTTCTGGCACAAGAAGAAAGGGGGTACCCCAGCCAGTTTTTACCACATTATAATGATCCGCTAAAAACTCATCCTCATTTGCTGTACCTATTCCGCCTTGGGCTGTAATTTTCAGTTCGTGAGGAGTTTGAAACGTTTTTCTATTGTTTAATTTTAAAGCTTTATTATAAATTTCGTGGAGATTAGCTACCAATTCATCTCTTTTGTTTTTAAACTCTTCTAATATTGGCCCTAATAAAAACCCGTTACTTGCAAAAGCATGTCCGCCGCAATTCAATCCGGACTCAACTCTATATTCAGATATCCAAAGACCTTTCTTCGCAAAGAACTTACCCTGGATGATAGAAGACCTGTAATCGCTAACTTTAAGGATTATTTTCTTTTTTATAAAACCACTTGCATTAGCATAAAAATCTTCAAATTTTTCTACATAAGTATAAAGCGTCCTGTTGATTCCAGCAGAGAAGACTATGGCAGAATTTAATGTGCTTTTTGCATATCCTCTGAGGGCAGAAAGAGCATCAGAAAATTCATCTGGCAAGACAGCTGCATTCTTATCATAATTTATCCTATCAAGCTTTGTCATAATATTTACATCAATGCTTCCGGGCTCCATTGCTGACTTAAGCTCATCTTGAAGCTTCTTTTTTAGCTCAGGGTCTTGCTCACTTAGCATTTTCTTATATTTATTTTTAAGGTGGGATGTATCCTTAAGAAGTTCAAAATATTTTGTTATTTCACTATTTGGCTCAAATACACTTGAACGCACTTTTTCAAAATCACTTTTCACCATTTTATCAAGTAAGTTTAAATAAGCAGTGATTCTACGTGCACGATAGTCTTCATCAAATTTTTTAATAGGAACATACTCTTCTTTTATCAGGCCACTATAATATTTCCTCATTTCCTCGATCATAGAATCATCCACAAGAGAAATGACTGAGGATATGCCATATTTAGCAACTTTGACAGGAGTGTCAATTGTGAAACCTGTACCCATTACAGGGATATGAAATGAATGCATAAAACTAACCTTTTTATCTTATTGTAATAAATAATTTATTATATATTACCTTGATTATTAATAATTTCAAGTTTTAAAAGTTTTAATAATATTTTATGGAAATTGCAATATTTGATTATTTGTATTAGAATGTTTTCCTAGTCAAAACACAATAACACTATTTTTTTTATATGAAAACATTAAATTATGATCAACTAGCTGAAAACAGCATCAGAGAGGTATCTTTGGATAAAGAAACAGCTCTTTCTATATTATCATCCAAAGATATTGAACTGCTTTCTTTAATTAACGCCACATTTAAAGTAAGAAAAGAGTACTTTGGAAAAACAATCTCAATACACATTATAAACAACATTCAAAATGGTTATTGCCCTGAAGACTGCAAATACTGTGCGCAATCAAAGAATTCCAATGCCAAAATAGATTCTTATCCTATAAAATCTGATAAGGAAATTATAAACGAAGCTGAAGAAGCTTATCACAAAGGTGCATTTAGGTATTGCATGGTTTCATCGGGAAAATCACATAATGCTGAACGAATTGAACATATTGCGGCTTTGATAAAAAACATAAAATCATCATATAAAATTGAAGTATGTATTTCAGCAGGGATCCTAGATAAAAATAAATTGAGCATACTTAAAGCTGCCGGAGCGGATAGGATCAATCATAACATCAACACATCCGAAGCACTTTACCCAAGCATCTGCACTACACACAAATATTCAGACAGATTGAACACAATACAGCTTGCCAAGGAAATAGGCCTTCAAGTTTGTAGCGGCATAATTATTGGAATGGGCGAATCCCCTGAAGATATAATTGAAATGGCTTTAACTCTTAACAAATTAAGAGTAGAATCTATTCCTGTAAATTTCTTTATTCCAATTGAGGGCACCAGAATAGATAACTCATCGCTGCTTGACCCTGAATATTGTTTGCGCATTTTATGTCTTTTTAGATTATTGAATCCAAAAGCAGACATAAGAATTGCTGCCGGACGGGAATTGCACTTGAGAGATATGGAAACAATGTCCTTTTATATCGCTAATTCCCTGTTCTTAGAAGGGTATTTAAATACGGCAGGATCAAAAAGGAACAAAACATATCAGATGATAAAGGATGCCGGCTTTACTTTAAACTCTGACATATCCTTAAATGAATTGTTAAAGAAAGAATCAAATTTTATTGAGGCGCATTCAATAGAATTTTCTAAAACTGTTAAGAATTAGCTCGTCAAGGAGAATGAATAAATCATGGAGAACGTTATTATCATAGGCTCCGGCCCAGCAGCTCACACGGCTGCCATTTATTGTGGCCGTGCAAACTTAAAGCCTTTACTTTTTGAAGGAATGATGGCGGGAGGCGTTGCAGCCGGTGGGCAACTAACAACAACGACTGAAATAGAGAACTTTCCGGGTTTCCCTGAAGGCATTGATGGCTCAGCATTAATGTTAAGAATGAGAAAGCAATCTCTCAATTGTGGAGCTACAATCCAAACATCAACTGTAGATAAAGTTGCACTGTCCAAGAAACCGTTCAAAATATATTCCGGAAAACAGATTTTTAATACAAAATCGCTGATTATAGCAACTGGTGCTACGGCAAAAAGGCTGAATATTCCGGGACAGGAGAAACTTTGGCAACGAGGTATCTCAGCCTGCGCGGTTTGCGACGGCGCCTTACCAATTTTTAGGGACAAAACCCTGGTTGTAATTGGTGGGGGTGACTCTGCTATTGAGGAAGCCATCCATTTGACGAAATTTGCATCAATCGTTAAGGTTGTTGTAAGAAGAGATGTTTTAAGAGCTTCCAAAGCAATGCAAGATAAGCTTTTTAAAAATGATAAAATAGAAGTTCTTTGGAATACAAACGTTCTTGAAGCATATGGGGACAAGGCCTTAAAAGAATTAAAGATATTAAACAACCAGACAAATGAAGAGTCAATGATTGAAGCTAGTGGTTTATTCTTTGCCATTGGACACACTCCGAATACAAGTTTTATTGAAAACCAGATTAAAACAGATGCTTTAGGGTATATCGTCACAAAACCAGGCTCAACTGAAACGGATATTCCTGGTGTTTTTGCTTGTGGCGATGTTCAAGATAGTAAATATAGACAAGCCATTACAGCCGCTGGTTCAGGTTGCATGGCTGCTCTGGAAGTTGAGAAATATTTAAATGAAGCAAGTTAACATGAACATTAAATTAGCCTTAAAAATATATTTTTCTACGTTTTATGTAGCATTGACCCTTGCGGCCACTTCATTTGCTTTAGATATAACTGACGAAGCGAAAGATCTGTACATTGAGAATAGAAATAGTGTTTATCAAGTTCAGATAGTCAATGTTGCTACCGGTAAAAAATCTACAATCGGTTCAGGCTTTCAAATAAGCAAAGATGGGCATATTGCAACAAATTATCATGTCGTATCTTTAGCTATAAACTCCCCTGAGAGCTATCGCGTAGAATTCATAAAAAGTGACGACACAGTTGGTTCCGCAAAAATACTCGACATAGATATAGTCCATGATCTTGCCATAATTAAAAGCGATTCTGCTGAATCTTCATTTTTTATTTTAGGAAATTCTGATATAGAAAAAGGCACAAAGATCTTTTCCATGGGTAATCCGCATGACCTCGGCATGACAATTGTCGAAGGGACATATAACGGCTTAATGAAAGAATCACTGTACAAAAAAATACTTTTTTCAGGTTCTCTTAATCCGGGAATGAGTGGCGGTCCGGCCTTCAATAGAAACGGTGAAATAATCGGCATAAATGTTTCAACCGCAGGAAATCAGATAAGCTTCCTTGTTCCCGTTGAATTTTTATCTGAACTGTTCGAAATAGCTAAAACAAAAAGTGTGACAAAGAACTTATCCTGGGACAACATTATTGAGCGTCAACTGAGCAAAAATCAAAACGACTATTTAAACAAAATACTATCTTCTGAATGGAAATATTTATCAATAGGAAAAGTTAGCGTGCCTGGGGAATTAACAAGCGCATTTAAATGCTGGGGAAGCACTCCAGAGGTGCAATTTGATCTTATTAAATCAGCTGATATATACTGCTCCAATGAAGACAGCCTTTTTCTTTCTTCAAATCTTTGGACGGGTGAAATGCTTTTCAGGTATAAATGGCTGTATTCAACAGGGCTAAACACATTCAGATTTTACAATATTTATGAAAATCAATTCAAAGAAAAATATGACTATCCAAACGCCGGAAATAAATCAGACGTCACCAACTTTAAATGTCAAACAGAATTCGTCAATATAAATGGAATGAACTGGAAAGTCGGGCTTTGCTCAAGGAATTATAAAAAATACAGGTCGTTATATGATATAAACCTTAGCATGTCTTCCGTCGGTGAAAAAATGGAAGGACTGATCGTAGAGCTTGTAGCTCTTGGAGTCAACAAAACAAAAGCACTTGATTTTATCTATAAATTCATAGGAAACATAAAGTGGCAAGAGTAGTATTTGAAATATCTCAAAGTAATTGGTTCGGGAAAGATTATAAATCATTTGATACTTCTTTTATAAATATCGGAAGAAGTTATCATAATGACCTTATTTTATTTGATAGCCATGTTTCAGGAAGGCATCTTCTTATTACACAAGATCAAGATGGATGGATCGTTGAAGATTTAGATAGTGAGAACGGACTTTATATAAACAATAATCCGGCAAAAGTTAAAAAAGCTAAGATCAGGTCAGGAGATAAGCTGACAATAGGCAGAACCCATCTCAGGATTCTTTCGCCAGATCACCCTATACCAAAAACAAAACTTATCGTACAAACAAATAAATTCTTAAAGGGCCTTAGCAAACCGGTAAATGTTTGTTCAGCAGCTATAGGCATGCTTTTATTATATGCATTTGAAACTCTTTACCACAGTCCAAAGGATTTACTCATCCAGAAGCTACTTTTATCATCAGTAGGTTTCTTGTTTATTGCTGTTATTTGGGCCGGTATCTGGGCTTTTGTTGGCACTGTTATAAAGCATAAAGCAAGATTTTTCTTTCAGCTTTCTATAAGCTGCTTTTTCATGTTTTGCCTAATACCATTTGTGAACTTCTCAGCATACTTAGGATATTATGCCAACAGTCAAGCTGTTGAAGGGTTTTCTTATATTGTTTTGCTTGGAGGATCTCTTTTTTGGCTTTTATCATCAAACCTTTTGATAGCAACAAACATATCAAGAAAGGCCAGATTAATCGTATCATTATTTATCCCTTTATCTTTGGTATCAATAATGGCTTTGTCTTATTCTTCTTTTAAGGATGATTTCAATACATATCCATTTTCAAATTCTAGCTTAAAACCTCCCATTGTAAAATTATTGCCGACCAAATCAATCGATTCATTCATAAAAATATCTAGCGAAATTTTTACTTTTAACAAGAATGACTTAAAACAGCAATGATGATAAATTCTTTCAATATTAAATTTAATTCTAAAGGTTTTGATTCCAGAACACTATGCATTCCAGCCTCGCTAATCATCCTGTCCACATCTATCGCTTACGGCGACGGCGTTCAAAATTTCTATAAAGCATTTTTGTGCTTATGTGCTTCATTAATTTCTTTTTTATTTGTTTCAATAATAATTATACTTTGCAGATCAGGTAACAGCACTATCAGGACCAAAGCAATTACAATTGAAAGAGAAGTGCTGAAATCCTTTTTTATAATATTAACCACTTGTGCACTGTTAGGTTTATTATATTTTATTCAAACCCGAGAACTTCATTCAGCAGCAATTCTTTCAGGGGTTTCTCCGGGCTTATTTTTTATATGCCTTTATACCCTATATAAGCTGAAAATCCTTGAAGAAAGAAGCCACTTTGAAAATCTTACTTCAAATAATCGTGCTTTAAAAACATTCTATCAGCTTCAATATATGTTTTGCATTATTACCAGTTGCCTAATCCCAGTTTTAATATACTTTATGATAACTGATCATATTGCCATATTAGGATGTTCTTCGATAATTTTGTTATCAGTAAACTTAATACATCGATTGTTAGTAAAACCGTCTTTTGATTCATACAAATATTCTTTTTCAGCGACTTATTTATTGCTTGGGTTATATATTGCATTCTTCTCTATAGGATGGATAATATAAATATATATTTACTGTTATTGAAAGGTATTTATTATGTCATGCTCAAATATTCCAACAAAAGTCTTACTTAAAATAGACAAAGAAGACAAGTTCATTTCGTTTAATTTTGTCAAAATAGCCTGCAAATGCTCTGTATCGCCAATCGATAAGATCACTAATTTTTTCAAAGGACAAACTCTTAATGAGATATTTGAGATTTCATTGTCAAAAGCATTTGACGAATTAAAAATAGAGACTGAAGAAGAACAATTCATGTTCAAACTGGAACTTGATGCCTTGAAAGCAGCTATAGCTAATTATCTGGGGGTTACGAACGAATCTGTTGACAAGGAAAGATGCCAAATACTTTCAATTTACCACGATGATGACGGAACTAGCATTAGCATGATAATTCTTCCGCCAAAAGCATAAAGAAATCTAGAATCAGCTTATATTTCTAAAAAGAACCGCCACCCTTTATGGCAGCGGTTTTTTCAATATGCACATATATGTTATGTTGATTCTTGTCCTTTAACCATAACAAGTTTTCCTGAACGAACCATTTCAATGACAACATGTTTTTTTAGAATTTCTTCAAATTCATCCAGATCATCTGTCGTGCCTATTTGTGAAATAATTATTGTATTGTCATCCTCATCGATAATTGAAGTCTGATATTTCTTAACTTGTTTCAAAATAATTGCTTTGCTAGTTGAAGTATATTTTACTTTAACAAGCATCATTTCTCTGGCAACGGCATCTTCCTCAGAATGCTCACCAGCACAAATAACATCAACAAGTTTTGACGCTTGCTTAATTATTTGATCCAAAATTTCCGGGTCACCCTGTGCGGTAATAGTCATTCTTGAGAACTTTTCATTTAGTGAAGGCGAAACGACCAAAGAATCTATATTATAACCACGTCTTGCAAATACCAATGCGACTCTAACTAAAACCCCGGGTTTATTTGCGACCAAAAAACTGATTGTATGAATGTTTGATTTGTCTTTAGTTTTCATAATATAAATCCTATCAATTATTTTATTTTTGTTTTAGGTGGCTCAACTATCATGTGATAAGCCGATTTGCCGGCAGGGATCATCGGAAAAACATTCCCACACTTTACAACTTCACAGTGAACAACAACCGGGCCATTATGGGCAAAAGCAGCTTTTATTTTTTCTGGCGCACCTTTTACCGAACTTATACGGATCCCTTTAACCCCATAAGCTTCAGCAAGTTTAACAAAATCTGGATTTCCTGTAAGGTCAACGCCTGAAAGCCTGTTATCAAAAAATAACTCTTGCCACTGACGTACCATTCCTAAATATTTATTATCCAAGATAAAAACCTTAACAGGCAATTTATGGATGAACGCCGTAGTAAGTTCCTGAGCAGTCATTTGAAACCCGCCATCACCTACAATAGCAACGACCAATTCATTTGGCCTGCCAAATTGCATACCAATTGCAGCAGGTAAGCCAACACCCATGGTTCCCAGTCCGCCTGACGAATACCAGGTGTCTCTTTTGTCGATCTTATAAAACTGGGAGGACCACATTTGATTCTGCCCAACATCGGTTGAGACAAGCGCCTTGCCTTTAGAGATCTTATATATCTGATCAATAATATATTGAGCAGGCAATCCTTTATCTGTTGAATAGTGAAGAGGGAACTCTTTTTTGTAAAAATCACATTCCTGTTTCCAGGCATTCGTATCAAGCGGCTTAACATGCTTGATCAGTTCCTTAACAACCATCTTAGCATCACCGACAACAGCGGCATCAACCTTAACAACTTTTCCAATTTCTGCCGGGTCAATATCTATATGTAATTTTTTAGCACCTATACAGAATTCATCATTATTACCGTTAATTCTATCGTCCCATCTGCATCCAATAGATAGGATCAGGTCGCAATTAACAAGGGCTTTGTTCGCATAAGCAGTTCCATGCATACCTAGCATACCTAAAGAAAGAGGATGGGTTTCAGGAAAACCACCTTTGCCTAAAAGAGTATTAACAACAGGGGACTGCAACTTTTCAGCAAGTTCTTTAACTTCCTGATCTGCTTTAGCAATAACAACTCCATGACCAACAAGCAATAAGGGCTTTTTGCTGCCCTTAAACATTTTTGCCATATTCTTTACATCAGTTTTATTAATTGTTGTTTGTACTGTATATCCTGGTAAATCCATATTTGGGTCAAGGTTAGCCGTACAGATCCCTGAGGTAGTATCTTTTGGCAGATCAACTAATACAGGACCCGGCCTACCGGTATTACAGATATGAAAAGCCTCTTTCACAACCCTTGGAATATCATTGGCGTCTTTTACTAAATAACTGTGTTTGACAAAAGGAAGTGTACACCCAAACATGTCAGCTTCCTGAAAAGCATCTTTTCCTAACATCGGGGTAGTAACTTGGCCTGTAAAAACAACCATTGGTATAGAGTCCATCATCGCGTTTGTAATTCCAGTGACTGTATTTGTAGCACCTGGGCCACTTGTAACTAAAACAACCCCCGGCTTACCTGTGGCTCTGGCATAACCATCCGCCATATGGGTAGCACCCTGCTCATGTCTTACAAGAATTGACTTTATCTTCTTTGTATTGACAATAGCGTCATATATTGGGATGACGACTCCGCCAGGAAAACCAAAAATATACTCAACGCCATGATTTTCAAGGCATTTGATCAGGGCTTCACCTCCGGTAAGTTTATTTTGAAGCTTGATTGGGGATTTTTTCTTTGCGCTCATTATTTTCCCTTTGTTTTGATTAATAATATTATATTTAGTTTTTCATCGAGGGATTATAGTAACATAAATTTATATTTCAGTGCAAGTTTTATTATAAGCTTGATATTATTTATTTTTTGATTTATTATTTGAACCATTAACTTAAGGAAAGATCATGGAGCAAAATAATAAGAACAAAGCTAAAGCTATCGGGGTTATCTCGGGCGGATTAGATAGTACCCTTGCGGCCACTTTAATCAAAAGCCAAGGTGTAGAAGTGTACCTGCTAAATTTTATTATGCCTTGGCAAAAACAAGCTTCAAATAGTGTTGAAAAACTTGCCGCCAAATTGGAGGCTGAACTGATTACACATCAGCTTGATAATGTATACATAGATCTGATAAAAAATCCCAAATATGGCTATGGCTCTGCCTTTAATCCATGTATTGATTGCCATATATTCATGTTCAAAATTGCGCGCAAATACCTTAACGAACTAAAAGCAGACTTTGTTTTTACCGGAGAAGTCTTGGCTCAAAGGCCAATGTCTCAAATGAGAGACAAACTTACATTGATCGAAGAGGAATGTGACCTTCAAGGAAGGCTTTTAAGGCCATTATCTGCACTTCTTCTTGAACCAACGATCCCAGAAAATGATGGGTTAATTGACAGAAGCAAACTTATGAATATTTCCGGTAGGTCCCGTAAAGAACAAATCAATCTGGCCAAAAAACTTGGCATAACTGATTACCCCCAGCCTGCAGGGGGATGCCTTTTAACTGATCGTGTTTTTGGTGAAAGGACCAAAGATCTACTTAGCTATAAACATAACGGTTACAAGGAAATGATATCTCTTCAATGGGGAAGGCATTTTCGCATTAATGAAAACTTTAAGGCAATTCTCGGACGCAATGAGCCAGAGAATAGTCTGTTAATAGAGAACGCTGATCCAAATGACCACATAATGATCATGGATGACAATAAGGGTCCGACATTAGTTCTAAAAGGAGATTTTCCTGAAGAAGAGACTTTTAGAATTTGTGGAGGATTAGTAAAACATTACTCAAAAAGCAAAACACTGGATTCTGCTAGAGTACAATATTTTAAAGCATCTTCCCCAAAAGAAATATTCTGTTTTAATACACCTTCATTAGATGAAGAGCTAATTGAAAGAATGAAGGTTTGATCAATTTAATATTTATGGCTCTTAAACCATTTGATTATATCATCTGATTCGTACAATGGTTTTCCATCGATCAGTAAGCATGGGACCTGCCTCTTACCGCCGATCTTAACCAGGTCAGATGCATTAACATTGTCATTGATATCGCTCAAATCAACTTTTATCTCGTTTATTTCAATATAATCTATAACCTTAAGACAAAAAGGGCAGGTTGGTTTAAAAAACATCTTCAGTTTAGGCACTTAATTCTCCTTAGTTAACTTTTCGCTGAATTCGATAACTTTATCTTCAAGCTTATCATTATTGAATCTATCTATCTCCTGAATGCACGTAGGAGATGTGACATTGATCTCGATAAGATAATTTCCGATTATATCTATACCGACAAAATACAGTCCTAATCTTTTGATCTCAGAGCTAATTGCATCAATTATTCTTAGGTCATTATCGCTTATTCCTGAGCGCTCAACTTTCCCTCCGGAAAATATGTTATTGCGGTGATCGCTTTGGCAATGGACGCGTAATACAGCTCCTAGGGGCTCACCGTTCAGCAGCAAGATACGTTTATCACCCATTGTGGACTCATTAATATATTTCTGTAAAATGATATCTCTCGAGTAATTTTGCGTCAATGTTTCAAATATCACGCTAGCATTCGAATCACCATTTTTTATCTTAAATATTTGCTGGCCGCCAAAACCATCCGTTGGCTTTGCGACGATCTCATTTTCTGCTGACAAAAAATCCAACAGCTCTGATTTTTGCCTTCCAACTAATGTCGGAGGAATAACTGAGACAAACTGTGTAGCCCAGATCTTTTCATTGGCTGCGCGAACACCTGAAGGCTTATTAATAATTTTTACCTTGGAAGGTGATCGTTCAAGCAGCCAGGTATTTACCAAATATTCATAATTAAAGGGCGGGTCTGTCCTAATAAAAACAACATCAACTTCATCATCTGACAAGCAGCACTGATTCTTTTCTATGAATGGGGCGCCTTTTACTTGTTGAGGGACAACTTCTGTTATATGAAAGTTCATTCTTCCGTTCTTTAAGACCATACCCCCGCTAGGCAGAAAAAAAACCTTATGGCCTTTTTTAAAAGCAGATAACATCAAAACAAAAGTCGTATCTTTTTCAATAATCACTGAAGAGAGCGGATCCATTAAAAAAACATAATTCATTTTTGACCCTCCAGTTGAACTATTTCGTTTTTCGCGGCTATTCCAGAAATTCGGGCCAAAATTCTATATATGTCAAAAATATTTACATCGTGATGAACGCCACAATCGCCATATTTCTTTGAATGAGGGCACATTTTTTTAAATACCATTCCTTTTGAATTCAGATTTTCGCGCTGACCTTTTTCTTTATGTGAACGATAAAATCCGCCTATCAGATTATTGTCTATTTGATAAATACACGCTTCGCTGACTTCTTGATCTATATTGTAAATTGTCGGGATGCCTTCCTGAAGCAGAAACCTATCTATTACTAAGGAACCTTTTCCGACATGAAGCTTGTTTCTTCTCTTGCGGTTAAAATTTAAAATATCTGAAGGTTCCTCAACAGGCATGACTCCCATACCATAAGTTCCCGAATCAGCTTTAAGCAATAAATATGGTTTTTCATCGATTGCATGCTCTTTATATTTTGTAGATATTGAACTAAGAAGCTCTGCGGCTTTATCCATCAAGGAATGCCGATCTTGCTCATCATTGATATCGACATCAACAGCAGCAGAATGTATACATGAAAGGAACCATGGGTCAACATTGATAATTTCAGAAAACTCCTTAATCAGCCGATTTGCTTGATCAAAATGATTTGATTTCCTTCTTGAATGCCACCCAGCTTTAATTGATGGATATATAGGGATCCGAGATTCTACTAATGCTTCAGGAATGCCTTGTGATAGGTCATTGTTCATAATGATCATATCAATCGTGCTGCAACCGGCTTTGAACTCAGACAAGATCCTTTTAAAACAATATATCTTTACCGGAAAGCCTGTCGCAGTTTCAAGCTCCACATATCTTGTCTTATCGCAAAATGAAGGCTGAACTGTTAAAAAAGTAGCAATTTTAACTCTAAATCCTGCCGCTTCGATTAACTGCTGCAGTATACGGACATTCTCAAGGTACCAGGTATTCCTGGTATGCTCTTCTGCAACAATAAGAATTTCCTTACAATCCTGAGCTCTTTTTAGGATCGCATTGCGCATAAATTTAATAGAATCCTTAAGCCCGTGCTCGCACAAGTTATTAAAGCCTGCAGGAAATATGTTTGTATCAACTACTGCCAGCTTAAAGCCGGCATCCCTGATATCAACTGAAGAGTATAGGGGCAATTCATTTGAGCCTTCATAATTCTTGAGCCAATTATGAATCTCATTTTGATTATTTTTTATTTGATCGATCAAATAAGAAATAATATGTTTTGATTTTCCTGAGGATATCAAATTCATAATTATTCTAGGTTCTTAACTTATATCCGATTTTAAATAGATAGACAGTAAAGAAAAAGAAGGCTATTGCTAAAAAAGCCGATATAACAGCACATATCAGAACAGGCGCATCGGATATGCCTATTACGCTGTATCGAATGCCATTTACCAAATAGAACAAAGGATTAAAAACCGATATCTTCTGAACAATATCGGGAAGCATTGACATCGGATGAAAAACCCCTCCTATCATCACTAGCGGAACTATAAAATACACATTCCAAAGGTTTAACATCCCAAAATCTTCAGCCCACAAAGCCCCTAACATACCAGCACATGAAAATATCACTGAAATGCTAATGCAGAAATAAATAAGAATGAAAGGGTGAATTATAGGAATAACATCGAATAACAATGAAACAAGATATACCCCGCTACAAACCATGAGGCCTCTCGCCAAGCCTCCGGCAAGCAAGCCCAATACTATTTCAAAATATGAAAGGGGCGCCAAAAGAACTTCCTGTATATGATTATGCCAGCGGGCTATAAAAAGAGAGGAGCTTGTGTTTTCATAAGAGCTCGATATTAAGTGAATTGTCATCAGTCCCGGAACAATGAAACCCAAATATGATAGCCCTATGCCGCTGAAATCAATTCGTTTTCCTATAGCCACACCAAAAATGAACATGAAAAGCAAAGACGTGACAAGGGGAGGGAAGATTGTTTGACTTGAAACTACCAAAAACCTTCGGATCTCTCTTTTTGATAGTGATATTACGCCAATTGTATTTGTAATTATCATCATTTTAATAAACCTTTTCAAAACCTGTTACTTCCAAAAATACTGATTCAAGCGATTGATCCCTAAGAACATCCATTTTATTCCCAATACGGACAATCTTTCCACGATTGATAATCCCTATTGTTTTACAAAGCCTTTCAGCTTCCTCCATATAATGAGTCGTAAGAAATATAGTTTTTCCTTCTTTATTCAATTGTGTCAAATAATCCCAAATCCTGAATTTCAGTTCAAGATCACATCCAGCTGTCGGCTCATCAAGGATTATGATCTCTGGATCATGGATAAGTGCCCTGCATAAAAGAAGCCGTTTTTTCATTCCACCAGATAATGCCCTGTGCCTAACATTTCGCTTATCAGACAAACCAAATCTTTCTAATAGTTCATCTGCGCGTTTTGAAGCCTCTTTAGGCAAAACACTGAAATAACCAGCCTGATAAACAAGCAATTGATGAGTAGTAAGGAAAGGATCAAAGTTGTTTTCCTGGGCACAAAGACCAACTAAACGACGCGCCCTAAGATAGTCTGTTGTAACATCGTTGCCGAATATCTCTACTTTACCAGACAAGTAATTTGATAGACCCGTAATTATATTAATAGTCGTAGTTTTACCAGCGCCGTTCGGGCCCAAAAAAGCAAAGAATTCCCCACGCTGCACTTCAAAAGATATGTTATCTAATGCGCATAATTTACCATAATACTTGTTAAGTTCATTTATTTTAATAGCAATTTTTGAATTTCTCATCTCGGTATTATACGATTTAACAGAATTTTTGCAACAGCATTATTAATAGTGTTAAATTGTTAATAACCTTTAAGATTGTTCTTGATTATTTGCTAGGACAAATTGCTAAATACCAAACCATAAAAAGATTTAACCCAGGTATTATAGCAAAAATTCCCAGCCAGGGAGGCTGCTGGAGTATATCGCAAATACTTCGCCATACGCTAAACAAAATGAAAATATTTACTATTGGGATAAAAAAAAGAAAGAACCAAAAAAAAGATTTATCTGCCATACGCAACATAACCAAAACATTAATGAAAGGCACCCAAGAAAGAAACATACTACATCTCATTTTTTTTGCCAATAGCATAAAAGGGAAGCAGAACATTGCATAAATCATAAAATAAACCGTTGGAGAAGTCGTCGTGAATATCCTGATAATCTTATCGACCTTGGCGGTATTTACTTTTTTAGTTAATCTGTCAAAATAAACTAAAATCCTGCTTGATTTCGGATGTACTTTCTTAAGTTCAGCGATCTTTTTGTCAATTTTCCTCCTGATCTTTTTCTTCTGAATACTGACCTGCCTGTCCATATATTCACTTGTTTTATCAATGTTCAATTCTTCAATACTTTTAGTCTCATATTTCTTTAAATTCTGGATCAAATCAGATTCTTGTGAATCCTTCTCCAGATTTTCAGTTTCCAGTTTATCCCCTTTTCCAAAGACCCTGCCATCATCATAGATAATATTATCAATCTCATCTAAGTAATATGTGATCTTCACATCGACTTCAGAATCAATAACAACATATTCAGCAGTCTCTTCTGAAACAACACCTTTAATCAATTCTCCGGATTTAAGCTGTATAACATCTGCATACGAATAACCAGATATCAATAGAAGAAAGATAATTATCTTTAGAATTTTCATTTATCCATTTTCCTTAAGGAACAAATATAATCGATCAATGATCTCGTTATACTCGACAAGCTTCATAAGGTCTGACCTTAATTTTGAAACATTATTTATCCCTTTAAGATATCCAACATAGTATTTCCTAAATGGGAGTATGCTGTCTTTTATACCTTTATTTTGCACCGTTATGCCTAAATGAGCAACACAAAGTTCGATTTTTTCTTTAAGGGTTACTTCCGGGAGATGTTCTTTAGTCCTTAAATAATGCTTTGCCTGATTGAATATCCAGGGATTAGTTACTGCTCCACGGCCTATCATAACTCCATCACAGCCAATATTAAACATATCCTCGACATCCTGCACAGTTTGGACATCCCCGTTGCCAAAAAGAGGGATAGATATCTCTTTCTTTATCTTGCCTAACCAATCCCAATCTGCATTTCCTTTATATCCCTGGCATCTTGTCCTGCAATGAACAGTCAAAGCTTTTGCGCCAGCTTGCTCAACCATCTTTGCAACTTCTAATATAACAATACTGTTAACATCCCAGCCTAATCTAGTTTTAACAGTGACCGGCAGCTTTGTCGCATTCACCGTAGCCTTTACAATACTTTCAAACTTTTTAAGATCCCTTAGCAATCCTGCACCTTCGCCACGGGCGACATGCTTTTTTACGGAGCATCCACAATTAATATCAATAAAATCAGGATTAAATTTTTCAGATTTTTCTGCCGCCAACTCCATTGACCTTTCATCATTGCCAAATAATTGTATGGCGACTGGACGCTCATCATCAGATATTGCGATCTTTTTAAAAGCCTTTTCTACATCACGGATTATTGCCTCACTGCTGGTAAACTCAGTATATACAATATCCGCACCTAACCGCTTACAAACAAGCCTGAATGCGGCGTCAGTAACATCTTCCATTGGCGCAAGAATAAGCGGTTTATCTATTGTGATTTTTCCTATTTGCATAATTTGTTATATAATAACAAAAAAGAATAGCATCATCCACATTTTATATATAAAAAGTGGCTTAACTCCGCTTTTGATACTATAATACGTTCAATTATGATAAAAAAAACCAATACAATATCTTTTTATACTCTAGGCTGCAGGGTTAATCAAAGCGAAACGGCAGTATTAATCAGGTCGTTTGAAGACAACAGTAAGTTTCATGTCTTACCTCAAAACACAGCAACTGATGTTGCTGTTATAAACACCTGCACAGTGACAGAAAAGGGGGATACTGATACCCGCAAGCTAATCAATAAGATCAATCGTCTCAATTCTAAAACTTACATTGCCCTTATTGGTTGCCAGTCACAAATACAAAAGGAAGAATTGCTAAAATTACCAAATGTAAAACTGATAGTTGGCAATGCAAACAAGATGGACCTTTCATCTTTAATGAAAGAAATTGACAGCAGTCCTCGAACCGTAATTTTCACTCCTGATATTCCCCGAAAACCTTTTAAGATCGCTTATGCCGGAATTGACAAGTCACACACTAGAGCAAATATCAAGATACAAGATGGTTGCGACTTTTTCTGTTCATATTGTGAAGTCCCTTATGCAAGAGGAGGGGCAAGAAGCAGAGAATTTAATGACATTATCAAAGAAGCTAAAATATTATCCAATGCAGGCCATAAAGAAATTGTCATCACAGGGATCAATGTCGGATCGTATAAATTCAAGAATTACAAATTTATAGATGTAGTTTCCGCTCTCGAACAGATCCAAAAAATAAAACGCATAAGAATATCGTCAATAGAGCTTACCACCATACCGACAGGCCTACTTGGGAAAATGTATGACAACTCCAAAGTATGCAGGTTTCTTCATGTCCCGCTACAAAGCGGCTCTAACGATATCCTAAAAGCCATGAACCGAAAATATACTTTTGAACAGTTCAACAAATTTGTTTACGAGGCCCATAGAAAAGTCCCGGATATCTGCATCGGGACAGACATAATTGTCGGCTTTCCCGGTGAGACAGAGAAACTTTTTTGTGAGACATTTAACAATATCAGCAATTCCTCCATAGATCATTTTCATGTTTTCAGCTATTCAAAGCGAAGAATGGCAAAAAGCAAGCTGCTAATCAATAATGTTAAACCTGAAACAGCCAAAAAAAGAAGTGAACTTTTAAGAACACTAGCGCAGAAGAAAAGCAAAGACTTCAGAAGATCATTAATAAATAAGGGGGCATCTGTTTTAATTGAACAAAAAAAGAATGATATCTGGACAGGTTTAACAGATAATTATGTTAGGGTAGAGGTGCCCTCATCAAAGGACCTGTCAAACAAGATAATCAAAGTCAAACTAAATGAAATTAAAGGCCAGCATATGTCCGGAACAATAATATAGCTATTAAAATGAATAATACCAATAACTATCCATTAACTTTTTCAGACAAAGAGTACAAGGCCTTAGCTGAATTGATATTTATAAGGTCTGGCATCCATTTTGGTGATTCAAGAAAGGACCTGCTAAAATCTCGTTTAGACCCGATCTTAAGAAGATTAAACCTGAATTCATATGATGACTATTTAAATCTTTTAAAACTAAACACTTCTGAATATTTGATAGGAGAAATGATAAACGAGGTTTCAACCAGCCACACACTTTTTTTCAGGCATAAAAAGCAATTTGATTTTTTTAGAAAAGATGCTTTAAAAAAGATTATTGCCTCAAAAATATCTTTTAACAACCAAGAGCTTAATATTTGGTGTACTGCTTCATCAACAGGGGAGGAGCCCTACTCCATTGCGATTTCCTTGATCGAAGAATTAGGTTTCAACAATAACTGGTCGATCAATTTACTTGCCACTGACCTTTCAACAAAGTCAATTGAAACAGCAAAATCAGGGAACTATCATTCAGAACAAATAAAGAATATTGACCCGATAATTATCAATAAATACTTTGATAAAAAGTATGAGTTAAATAACAGTTTTTATAGTATTAAAGAAATAATAAAGTGTTTTGTCTCCTTTAAGAGATTAAACCTGATAACTGATAAGTTAGATTTTGAAAAAAAGTTTGATTTTATTTTTTGTAGAAATGTTTTCATATACTTCGCTTATAGCGAACAACATGCTCTTGAACTTAAGCTAATAAATGCCTTGGATAAGGGTGGCTACTTATTTCTTGGAGGTTCTGAATCATTATCTATTGAGAATAGCTGTTTTATGAAGCATTTAGGGCAATCAATTTACCAAAAACTTTAATCATTATACTTTGTATTATTTTTCTCTGTTGACAGCACAAATCCGCGTATTATAATTGTGCAAGAATAATATACTTATAATAAATTTTAAGGAGATTTTAAATGGAAGATATAATTCCTCACATTAAAAGAGTTACTATGGTTATCGTTTTACTATTCATTTTTATAATTTCTTTTTGCAACATCTCAAGCGCTTGGGTATTTAAAGGCAAAAGTCCTGACAAAGAAGCGATAGCTGCAAATACAAATCAAGAACCTATTGCCAGCCTTCAGTGCAACCAATTTACTTTCGATGCAAGCAGCTCTTATGACCCTGACAATGAAAACATAGATTTCTTGTGGGATTTTGGAGATGGTAAAACCAGCACAAAACCAATAGTTAGCCACACTTACAGCAAATCAGGCATCTACGATGTAAAGCTATCCATAACAGACAATTCAGGATTAACCTGTAGTACCGCGGTAACAACACAATCATTGGTAGTACATTTGCCACCAAAAGCCATTCTTGCGATTAATGAAGAAATTTGCTCTAACCAAAAAACTATTTTGGATGCAAGTGCTAGTTACGATGATTCTGGAAGCAATTTGGCTTATGAGTGGGATTTTGGCGATGGAACATCTATAACAGAAGGGGCATCAAAGGAAACAAAAATATTTACTAAGGGCGGTAATTACAGGGTCTCCTTAACGGTAGATGATACTTCTGGAACGAACAATTGCAGCAAAAATACCATTGAGAAAATTGTCCATGTAAATGAGCCCCCGGTTGCAAATGCCGGGGATGAGATCATTCTTAAATGTATAAGTGCCGATGGTGATATGCTAATCAACTTTGATGCTTCAAATTCATCAGACATAAACAATGATCTTCTTACTTATCATTGGGATTTTGGAGATGGCGAAACTGCAGAAGGAATGAAAGTATCCCATCAATACAAAGAATTAAAAAATTATGATGTTAAGTTAATTGTCAAAGACGGAACGATTCTTGGCTGTGGGACAAGCGTTGACTTCGTAACGGTAAGATTTAATAAAGCCCCTATTGCTAATGCTGGTGAAGACATCATTTCCTGCGCTGGTGTTGATATTGATTTTGACGGGAACGCTTCATTTATAAATAAAAAGGGGACTGTTTCTGCTGTTTGGCAATTTGGTGATGGCGAATCAGCAAATGGCCTTAAAACAACACACAGCTATTCAAAAGCAGGCCAATATAAAGCAAGTCTTGTTTTAGAAAACGATCTTAATAAAATGTGTTCTCCTTCCAGGGACACTAGAAACGTAGCAATTAATTCTTCACCTTCAGTAACTATCAAAGCAGTAGAGTCTGTTTGTTTAGGAAACGTTGTCGAATTTGACGCTTCCTCAGCAGAAGACCCGGATGGAGACACGCTTGAATATTACTGGAGCTTCGGTGATGGCACAATACTGAAATCCGGGCCTAAAGTTAATCATGAGTATAAACAAGGCGGCGCCTACCGTACAACTGTCATAGTTGATGACGCAAAAGGCACTGCATGCTCTACAGCAACAGCTTCTGTAAATGTTAAAGTTAACACACCTCCCATTGCAGATGCCGGTCCAAATCTTTCATGCTGTGTTGATAAGTTAGCCCCTTTTGATGCGTCAGCATCTACAGACCCAGACGAAGATACTCTTTCTTATACCTGGGATTTTGGGGATGGCACGATAAAGAGCGGGGAAAAAGTATCTCACACATATACAAAAAGCGGTAAATTTAACGTTCTTATTACAGTTAATGATAATTCGCAGACTTCTTGCAACAAATCAACCGCCGGCTTTATTGCTGAAGTCAACGCAACACCCGTGGCAGTTATAAAGATCAGATAAAATTATGGACAGCATACATTAATAAAAAATGAAAATAGCTCTGGTCTTTAATCCATTCAAATATAAAGTACATGAAGAAAATATTAGAATAGTCCAGAAATATTTTGGACTTTACCCGCCATTAAGCCTGGCTTGGGTTGCAGCAATAGCTGAAAAAGAAGGGCACGAAGTAATTATTGTCGACGCAAGGACTTTAAATCTTTCCATGGAAGAAGCTTTACAGATACTTGAAGACTTCAAGCCGGACATTATGGGATTTATGATAACAACATACATGTTCCCAGAAACATTAGGCTGGATAAAATTCCTAAAAAGCAAACTAAACATTCCTGTTGTCGTAGGTGGCTACAACCTAAGAGTATACCCAAAAGAAACATTATCACATAAAGAAATAGACTTCGGCATCGTAGAACAGGCATATTATACTTTACCCCGGCTTTTAGAAGAACTTTCCAGCGGCAATAATGATTTTGATAACGTTCCGGGATTGATCTTCAAACGCAATGGAGAAACAATAATAACTCCTCACCCTCAAATAATTGACTTTGATAAATTTCCCAATCCGTCCAGACATCTTTTGCCCAACGAACTTTACGCAGAATTTCCAACAGAAAGAAAAAATTTCACTGTTATGGTAACTTCATTAGGCTGTCCTTTTAAATGTTCATTTTGTGAAGCAGGAGGCACAGTTTTTAATCCGCGCTCCGCTGAAACTGTAGTAGCGGAAATAGAAGAGTGCTATCACAAGCATGGGATAAGAGAAATAGATATTTTTGATTATTCTTTCACAATAGATCCCAAAAGAGTATCCGCGATATGTAAACTCCTTCAAGAAAAAAAATTAGACCTTATTTGGGCCTGCCGCTCAAGAGTTGACTCTATTGATCATGAGCTACTTATTGAAATGAAAAAAGCAGGCTGCAGCAGAATATATTTTGGCATAGAATCAGGCGATCAGATTATCTTAAATACGATCAAAAAAAACGTTTATATAAAACAAATCAAGGATATCATTAATTTCTGCAACAAAATCGGGATTAAAACACTTGGGTTCTTCCTAATTGGTGCCCCCGGAGACACAAAAGAAAGTATTTTAAAGACAATAAAATTTTCAAAAAGCCTTAATTTGGATTATGCTCAATTCTCTAAATGCCTGGCAAAACCTTTAACTCCATTATGGAAAGAAATGATTAAAGAAGAGCAGGAAGACTACTGGAAAGAATGGATATTAGGGAATGAAGAGGATCGGGAAATATCAAGACCATGGTCAAGTTTAACCAATGAAGAGATTGATAAATTAACCAAAAAAGCATATATTTCTTTCTACTTTAGACCTCATTTTATTCTCAAACATTTGATCAATATCCGGTCATTCTCTGAGTTAAAAAGAAAATTTCTTAGCTTATTTGACATGATTTTTAGTCAGGAATCCGTTTCAAAAGAAGATCTATTTTTTACCGCGTTTAATGAAAACACAACAAACTCATTAAAAAAACACAGAAAAATACTTAAATAAACATTAGAAAATAATCATTGACCACAACAATCCTTGCTTACTAAACACTTCCATATATTTACCTTAAAACAAACAAAATAAATATTTTTAATTTATTTGACGATATATAATAATACTTATTGAATTATTATTTAAAAGAAGTATTATTATTGATTATCAGAAAAAACTGTCTTTTTGTAATAAATTGGTCATAAATATTATGATTGAACATTCAAATCCCACATTAGGAATAAAAGAAAAGCAAGCTTTATCCAAACTAATAGATCAAAATTATATTGCTGAGGGTAACCAAGTTCATTGTTTTGAGAATGAACTTTCCAAATATATAGGAGTTAAAGGGGGTGTTGCAACAAGTACCGGCACTCTTGGCTTACATTTAGCCCTTTCAGCTCTTGATCTTAAAAAATCTGATGAAGTGATTATTCCCAGCTATACCTGCAGATCTGTTCTCAATGCCGTTCTATATAGCAGCCTAAAGCCTGTCCTTTGCGATGTTGACTTTGAAAACTACAATATTTCTTTTAGTGAAGCTGCAAGGGTTCTGACAAAAAAAACAAAAGCTATTATTATTCCACATATGTTTGGATGTCCCGTATCAATAAATGAATTTAAAAAACTAAAATTACACATAATAGAAGATTGTGCCCATTCAATAGGAGCAGAATATAAGGGACACAAAGTAGGAAGCATGGGAGAACTATCTCTATTCTCTTTTGAAGGAACAAAATACATTGTTGCTGGTGAGGGAGGTATGGTATTAGCTGGCTCACAAAAACTATTAAAAAGATTGAAGAACTTAAAAGAACCTAACTCTAACGATCATTTAATAAAATACACTTACAGGATGTCCGACCTTCAGGCAGCTGTTGGCCGGGTGCAACTTGGGCAACTGGAAACCTTCATAAGAAAAAGAAGATCCATAGCAAAAATTTATGATAATGCCTTCAAATCTTATCCAATATTACTTCCAAAAACACAAAGGGATTCCAAGCACATATATCAGAGATACATGATACAGATCCCGGGAAATATAAACACATTTATGAAAAAATGCCTTAAAAAAGGAATAAAAGTAAAACAGCCCGTTAAACCTTACGCTTTACACGAATATTTGGGCTTGCCTCCTAAAGATTTTCCAAATACTGAACATATTATGAGATCAGCTGTATCTTTACCGATATATCCATCTTTAACAAATAAGCAAGTCAACTTTATTACTCTAACGATAAGAGGACTTTTAGAAGATCATGCAAGATAGGTCATTAAACAAAAAATACGGTTTCTCTTCTGAAAAAAGCAAAACCTTTCCTTTAATGGTCGTTGTTGAAATTACCAATGTTTGTAATTTAGAGTGCATACATTGCCCATATTCTTTTATTTCAAAAGATAAGAACTACCGACCTCGACATATGGAAATGGATATTTATAGGAAAATTACCGATGAAGTTTCCGAACATCCAGGCACAATTTTCAGATTACTTTGTGATGGTGAGCCTTTATGTCACCCAAATTTCATTGATATACTCAAATATGCAAAGAGCAAGAATATCAGCCCAATTAACTTTATTACAAACGGGTTACTATTGGACAGCAATATGGCAAGAACAATTTTAGACGCTAATGTTGAAGTAGTTGAAATAAGCCTGGATGCTATAAATAAGGACACCTATGATAATATCCGTAAAGGCTCGAGCTTTGATACTGTCATGAAGAACGTTCATGAGTTTATAAAACTTCGTGATAATATGCACTCTAAGACAAAGATTTTTGTTAGCATAATCCAACAGCCAGAATCTAAGAATGAATATGATAGTTTTGTTGACTATTGGACACCTAAAATCGACAAAGTAATAACTCGCCCTTTAACTTCTATTGGTGGATTGGTTAATATCCCAAGGCAAAAAATATCCTCTGCTGATCATCGCTGGCCTTGCCCGTTATTGTGGAGCCGTTTGTTCATAAATGTTGACGGGCTTGCTGAGTTTTGCGTAGAAGATTGGCACAACAAAACAATTATTGGCAATATTAACAACGCTAATATCACAGATATATGGCAAAGCAAGGAATATAATGACCTGAGAGAATTACATTGGTCAGGAAAATTTGGTTTAATACCTTATTGTTCTAAATGCCAAGACTGGGAAGCTAGAGACTGGGATTATAATTATTTTCATGCACTTGATGAAGTATTAAATAAACATTCTTAGCCGGTAATAATTTAACTTATATGAACAATTTAATATTCAGAAAAACTAAAAGTGTTTGCCCTAAATGTTTAGAGCCCATTGATGCATGTTTGATCGAGAAGGACAGCTGTATTTTTTTACACAAATCCTGCAATTCACACGGCGATTTCGATGTTCTTCTTTCAAGAACACCTCAGAAATACAAAGAATTAGACCAATTCTATTTTGCAATTAGCGATAATAAAGCTATTGTTCCTGAGTACGAGTTATGGCCTACTTACAGGTGCAATATAGATTGTGCTATATGCTGTTTTGGCGGCCAAAATCATGAAATGCAATATTCAGAGCCAACTTGCGCTGATATAGAGAAGTTTATATCCGGTCACAGTCAAAAGTTCTACATTATTTCTGGGGGCGAACCTACGTGCAGAAATGACCTTACAGAAATAATCAAGACATTAAAAAAGCACGGAAAAGCAGTGACCATCAATACCAACGGTCTAAAATTAACGGACATTCAATATTTAAAGGAATTAGCTGATGCCGGTCTCGACAGGGTCAATTTGCAGTTTGATGGTTTCAATAGACAGTCCTATAAAGAGTTGCGCAGGAAGGATTACTTGGACACGAAACTTGAAGTCATTGAAAATCTTCGCAGCATGAATATTCAGACAACGTTCAATGCCACTATTGCAAAAAACCTCAATGAAGAGGCGATAAGCGAGCTTATTGATTTTGCGGCAAAAAATGACTTTATCAATGGCGTCAATTTCTTTACGATCTGCTTTTTGGGTCACGCCAGAGATTGGGCAGATGAACAATATATAATGCCGGATGAAATAATAGATATTCTTGAAAAACAAACCAAAAATACTGTAAAAAAACAAAATGTTTATATTTTTCAAAAACTTCATTTAGCGATCAAAGCATTATTAAATCAAAAGTGGTGTTTTTATAATCAGTCTTACTTGTTCATCAGGGAAAAAGGTTGCTATAGCACTATCGATAAGTTCTTAAATTTTGAACTATCAGAACCTTGGCTGAATAGATATGCAAAAGCTTATAAGAACAATCGCGTTTTATCATTATTTTATTTGTCTGTTGCTATTTTCAGCCTGTTCTTTAAATTAAGGTCTGTTCTTATAATCAAAGAGCTTCTAATTAGAAGCATTTCATACTTTTTTAAAACCAATAAATACTTGAAAGGAAGCAAATTCTTTTCTGTCAGCTTTTCGACTGGCTGCGATCCATATAAATTTGACGAGAGCATTGTTCAAAATTGTCAAAATGAAATTATTGCACCCTCTGAAAAAACCGAAAAATTAGTTAACATTGGAAGCGACGGGCTATACAGCATGAGCCTGGAAAGAAGGCATCTCAACAATAACCCTTCAGGCAACAGGACAAATAATAATTAAATGTTCAAAGCATATCCGAGGCACTCAGTCGATCTAACAATATTTGATTTTAAAAGAATTTTCTCTTTTATATTTGAATCAAAAGCCAAAAGATCAAAATATATCGAAAAGTTTGAAAATATGTTTTGTGTTTATATCGGGACAGTGCATGCAATATCCATGCCTTCAGCTCGTTTAGGACTTTATGTTCTGTTAAAATACTACAACTTCCCAAAAGGCTCTGAAGTCATCATCACCCCTTTTACCCATCAGAGTATTTTTACAGTTCTCAAGTCGTTCGGATTAAAGCCTGTCTTTGTTGACATTGACTTACATACTCACAATACAAATCCGGACCTGGTCAGGAATGCCATCAGTGAGAATACTAAGTTAATAATACTAACTCATATGTGGGGACAGCCTTGCAACATGAAGGAGTACTTAAAAATAAAGCAGGAACATAATATAGCGATTATTGAAGACTGTGCTATGGCGGCCGGAGCAGACTTTCAGGGCAAAAAAGTCGGTAGCTTTGGGGATGCAAGCATTTTTAGTTTTGGGAAGGCTAAAGCAATTTGCACATTTGGAGGAGGAATGCTTTGCACTTCTGACAATAATATTTACAGGTACGCAAAGGACATTACAAAAGATTTTCATCCTCCAAAGCCACTATCTTTGACAATATCTGTTATCAATACATTTATTGCAAATATACTTACAAGACCCTTTTTCTTCTTTTTTTCAATATTCCCGATTATGCGCTTATTTAACCTGGCAGACCCGTACAATCCTGTTGAGCACAAAAAGGATTCTGAAATCATCTTAGAGGAAATGCCCGAAGAATGGAAAACCAGCATATCTCAAATACAAGCAGCGGTAGGCATTGAACAACTGAAATCCCTGGACAAGCGCAATGATACAAGAATCAGGCACTCGAAATTGTTAAATGAATTACTAAAGGATACCTCCGGGATTCTAACACCTGTAGAATCAAATGGATTCCGCCACATTTACCTTTATTATGCTGTTTTTATAAAGGAAGACTTAAACCTGAACTGGCTTCGCAGGAAATTACTCAGCCAAAATGTTGACACTCAATTAAACGAGCTAACGACGCCATCCGAGCTTGGCATGTTTGGCGCGGACAGTAAGGATTTTCCTGTGTTTAACCAGGTTTCAGATAAGCTCCTGGTTATTCCAAATGGGATTTATTTGAACGAAAAAGATGTTTTCAAAATAGCAAAATCTTTTAAAGAATGCATAAAATCAACTAATTAGCAGATCAAAGGAATTCTTTTTGTGTTGGATAAAATCATAAGAATAACAAAAAGCGTATGCCCTGAATGCCTTAAAGAAATTCAAGGTAACATAATTGAGCGAGAAAGCAGGATTCTTTTTGAAAAATATTGTGTTGAACATGGCACTTTTAACATCGTTGTTTCAAGATTTCCTGAAGACTATAAAATGCTAAGCGATTGCTATTTTCATTTTGTCCCAACATCATCAATCCAGAAAGAATATTATATTTGTGCAACACGTAAATGCAACATCAACTGCCCAATTTGCTTCTTGTATCATTGCCAGGACAAAGCTGAACTCTCAGAAGACCGATTAATCAAAAAGATGAGAGAGCTAAAATGCGTTGAAAGATTCACCTTTTCTCATGGGGAACCAACTCTTGACGAAACCCTGCCCGTCAAAATTCGCATTTTAAAAAAGGGAGCTAAGCTTGTAAATATACATACTAATGGACTTAAACTATCTGATTATAAATATGCTGCATCACTAAAAGCGGCTGGCATTGACCATGTAAGCCTGCAATTTGATGGTTTTAATATTGATACTTATATTGCACTCAGAGGACAAGATCTTTTAGAAGTTAAACTTAAAGCTTTAGATAACTTAAGAATGCTATCGATCCCAGCAACATTGAACGTTACTGTTTCAAAAGGTGTTAATGACAATGAGATGGGAAAGATATTTGATTTTGTTGTTAAAAATAAAAACATCAAGGATATTAGCTATATTACTTACTGCCATTATGACCCCAAGAACAATAATCTTGATCGATATATTATGCCAGACGATCTTTTGCTTTATCTCGAGAATTATACTAAAGGTAAAATACTTAGAAAGAATATCGTAGCCTTTCAGAAACTTTTTTATGCATACTGCAGCGCATTTAAAAAAAGTAAATGTTTCAACTACTACCATTACCTTATTATTCGAACAAATGATGATTATTGCCCAATAGATCAATATATAGACTTAAATAAAGTCGGGCCAAAAATCGACAATTATAAGATCAAGAACAAAATTATATCTCGCTTTACTTTATTAAAAATCCTTTTATCATCCCTAAAACCTAAAAGCTTACTTTTAACACCATATGGTTTATCTCTTTTTTTCAAAGGCGGCTATCCAAAGGATCCAGGCAAACTCTTTGTAGTTACTTTTGCAAGCATTTGTGACCCTTATAAATATGATGCCCAAATAGCTTTAAACTGCGGCCAAGGTATCGTAACCCAGACAGACGAACATAAGAATTATGGGACCTATATAATTGAAGAATTGAAAAAAGAAAGAACCTCCTCATGAGAATAGCTTTTGTTAACGATTCATGTGAGCGAATAGGCGTTGAATATATTTCAGCCGTTTTAAAATTACACGGCCACAGCGTAAAGCTATTTATTGACCCCCAATTGTTCGATGATGAAAATGTAACTTTTCGACCATTAGCCAGTTTATTTAATTACAAAAAGGCCATTCTCTCTGATTTAAAATTTTACAAACCAGACCTAGTTTGTTTTTCAGTTGTCACAGATTTCTATCAATGGGCTTGTAAATTAGCAAAATCAATAAAGTCAGAAATAAACGCCCCCATTCTATTCGGAGGCATTCATGCAACAACCGTTCCTGAAAATGTCCTTAAAAATGACTTCGTAGACATGGTTTGTCGCGGAGAAGGGGAGTATGCATTGCTTGAGCTTGCCAATAGCATGCAAAAAGCAAATATAGATTGCAGCATTAAAAATATCTGGTTTAAAAAAAACGGCCAAATAATCAAAAACGACGTTAGGCCTTTAATTGAAGATCTGGATTCACTTCCATTTCCAGACAAATCTCTTTTCTATGAAGCTAGCCCGCACTTTTCTAAATGCTACTTTTTGATAACAAACAGAGGCTGTGCTTATTCCTGCAGCTATTGCAGCAATTCTTTCATGAAGAAGTTTTATAAAAACAAAGGGGAGTTCTTAAGATTTAGAAGCGCACGTAATGTTATTGATGAACTTGTTCTTGCCAAAGAAAAACATGGAATAAGCTTTGTTAGAATCCATGATGATGATTTTTTAACTCACGATATCCCATGGTTTGAGGAATTTTCAGACAAATACAGCGGATTGATCAAAGCCCCTTTTGCATGTTTCACTCACCCAAATTCCGTCACACCCCAAAAAGCAAAATTGCTAAAAAAATCAGGATGCCACGATATTGAATTAGGAATTCAATCCATTTCATCAAATACACGCTATAACATAATGAACAGACCAGTAACAGATCATCAGTTGCTTTATTCAATCAATACACTTAAAGATTCAGGTATAAATATAATAACGGATAATATCCTGGGAATGCCAAATCAGGGCTCAAAAGAAATCGTTGACCTTCTTAAATTCTATAACGAAAATCGTGTCATGAAGATCTATTGTTTTGGATTCCGGCATTATCCTGCTACTGACATAATTGAATACTCAAAGAAGAAATCTCTGTTAACCAATAAGGATATCGAGGATTTAGAGAACGGAGTGGAAGTTAAAACATTCATACAAAGTGGTGATATCTTATCATTTGAACAGAAACAACTTCAGACTTTTTTTGCATTTTTACTTTATCTTCCAAAAATAATGAACAATTTCATATTAAAACATAAACTTTACAGGCTAATCATTCCTTTACCTTATTTTATACATGTAATTTTTTCTAACTGGCTAAGAATACCCTTCAAGTATAATTGGGCGCTTCATATCACTCTTTGCCGTTACAACCACTTTATAAATAAAAAGTTTTTGGAGATATTCAAAAGATCAAAAACAAGCAAGTAAACAGCTTATTTTATTCTTATAAGGAGCTTTATGAAAAAAACATATTTTATTTCTTCAACAACATTTTGCATGGAAAGAATGCTTGACGCCCAAAAGATATCTAATTACCTAAAAGTAAACGGGTGGTCTCACGTCAAGGATTTCAAAAGAGCAGAACTTATCATTATCAGTGCCTGTGCCTTTGGAAAAAATGCAGATGAAAACACTTTAGATTACTTACATTACTTCTCAACAAAAAGATCCTCTTCCGCAAAAATAGTTGTTGCCGGATGCATTCCGCAAATTGCATCTACCTTCAAAAACCAGTTAAATAATTTTTATACTATTTCACCAACAGACTTCTCAATGCTGGATGAAATAATCGATCCCAAAATAGCTTTTAAAGATAGTTCCGATCCAAACGTGATAGATCCTGATGAAGTCACTTATAATCTGTTTTTTAAAAAATGGCTGAAATTCTTAAGTATCCCCAGGTACTCTTCCAAATTCAGCATATTTAAAAAAGGGCTTTTGAAAAATGTTTATCTTAATATAAAGGACAAATTACTTTACCTTTTCACCATACAATCTTTCATAAATCCCTTTTTAACAATCAACAGAAACAAATTCTGCTACATAAGAATATCCTTGGGATGCTTAGGAGCATGCAGCTATTGCAGTAAACGATTTTATTCCGGAAAACTCCAAAGCAAAGGATTTGAGAACATTCTAAATGAATTTAAAAGCGGATTGAAGCAGGGATACAAGAATTTCTACCTACTAACAGAAGATGCTGGTTGCTATGGCTTAGATATAAACACTAACATAGTCAATTTACTGCAAAGGCTTTTTGAATCTGGGAAAGACTATGACTTTAAGATCGTTTTATCAAATATAAATGCTCAATGGTTTATAAAATTCTACGATGAATTATTGCCAATTTTCGTTAACAATCAAAGTAAGATAAATTATGTTCATATACCCGTTGAATCGGGAAGTAATCGTATTTTAAAATTAATGAACCGTCCCTACTCAATAGAAGATGTTAAAGAGAAATTGCTATCATTGAAAATTTCGGCACCTTCACTTTCATTAGTAACTGATATAATTGTCGGATTCCCTCAAGAAAATGAAGCAGATTTTCTTGAAACTAAAGAATTCTTAAAGACAATTCAATTTGATCATGTTGATATTTTCGGATATGAGAACCGTCCCAACACAAGAGCATCAGAATTCGAAGGCCATATACCAAATGAAATAATAAGAAAAAGAACCTTCGTACTTGCTAAACAGCAAAATAGTATAAACAAAAGAAAACCTTTAAAAAATAAAATCATTCAAGTTATTGAAGAGAACGTTCAAAGTAATTCTTTTTTAAATAATTTTAAATATAATTAACACTAAAATATGAAAATAGCTTTTGTTAATGATTCTTGTGAACATTTAGGCATTGAATATATTTCATCAGTATTGAAATTATCAGGGCATAAAACTAAGCTGTTTGTTGACCCTCTTTTATTTGATGATGAATTTATAACTGTTAAGCTTTTAGCAAAATTATTCGATAGCAAAAAGAACCTTGTCAGGGATTTAAAAGTATACCGGCCTGATCTTGTTTGCTTATCTGTGGTTTCAAGTTTTTACCCTTGGGCTTCACAAATAGCCGAAATGATCAAGAAAGAGATGAACACACCTATTTTAATGGGCGGCATTCATCCATCATCTGTACCTGAGTTTGTTATTGAAAACAAAGATGTTGATATGGTTTGCATCGGAGAAGGCGAGTATCCCATACTTGAATTAGCAAACAGTCTACAAAATGGTACAATTAATTATTCCATAAAAAATATTTGGTTTAAAAATAACGGTCAAATAATCAAGAATGAAATCAGGCCTCTGATCGAAGACCTTGACTCATTGCCATTCCCAGATAAAGACCTATACTTTTCTGAAAGCCCGCACTTTTCAAAATCTTATTACATTGCAGCAAGCAGAGGATGCCCTCATTCATGCACTTATTGCTGTAATTCATATTACAGGCACTTATACAAGGATAAGGGTAAATACGTAAGATTAAGAAGCGTTGATAATGTTATAGAAGAACTACAACAAGCTAAAGCAAAATATAACATTAAGCCCATATTTTTTCTTGATGATTGTTTTGGGTACGACATTGAGTGGCTTAAAGATTTCTCGGTCAAATACAAAGAGGAAATAGGAACAGGGTTTTACTGCATGATGTTCCCGAGCAATCAAATGAAAGAATCCTTAAAATACCTAAAAAACGCAGGCTGCGGAGAGATCGAGATCGGGGTTCAATCCTGGGACGAAGAGACAAGAAAGAATATTTTTAAACGTAATGTTTCAAATGAAATAATGATCGAAACGATGAAACTTATCAGGAAGGAAAATATTAATTTGGTCACAGGTGACATTCTCGGATATCCGGGACAAAAAGAGGAGCATATAATAAAGGCCGCTCAAATCTATAGCGAAATAAGGCCCAGCAGAACTTATCCTTTCATCCTTAAATATTTTCCTAAGACTGACATAACTTCCTCTGCATTAAATGACGGCAGCTTAAGCGAAAAAGACCATAACAAAATACTGTCAGGTGATTATGGTAAATATCTATCTGCAGACGGCAATATGACCAAAAAGGACGTTCTTCAATACCTTTTTTTATTCTTGCTTGTTAGGATATTGCCCCAAAATATGGCCCAATGGGTCATAAACAAGAGAGTTTACAGCAAAATACCTGTATTATTTACACCGGCGATTATTTCAATATTAAACAATTTCTCAACATCAACATATGAATCAAAAGTGAATAGAAAAAGTGCTTTAAGCCGATATGTGCATTTTTTCGTGAAAAAGATATTTAACAAATGAAAATTGCATTTATAAATGATTCCTCTCAACAATTAGGCATTCAATACATGTCCGCTGTGCTAAAACAGCACGGGCATGAAGTGAAATTATTCATGGACCCCCAATTGTTTGCAGATGATGTTATACAAATAAATTCGCTCGGGAAGCTATTTAATTACGAGAATAAAATAGTAAAAGACGTAAAAGAATTTTCTCCTGATCTGATCGGCATCTCAATTGTTACTGACTTCTATCAATGGGCCTGCAATATTGCACAGAAGATAAAAGCTGAAATTGATACACCGATAATCGTCGGAGGTATTCATCCCACATCTGTTCCTGACAGAGTAATGAATAACAAGAATTTTGATATGCTATGCATCGGGGAGGGTGAATTCGCCATGCTTGAATTAGCAAATAGCCTTGAAAAAGGAGCGATTGACTACAGCATAAAGAACATTTGGTTCAGAAAAGGCGAAGAAATAATTAGAAATGAGGTCCGCCCGCTTATAAGTGACCTTGATGCTCTGCCCATGCCGGATACTGATCTCTATTATTCAGCAAGCCCGCATTTTAACAGAACTGGTTTATATATAACAATGACCTCCAGAGGCTGCAGCAATGCCTGCAGCTATTGCTGCCATTCGTACTTGCATGAGTTATATAAAGGCAAAGGCCCGACCGTTAGGCAACGTAGTGTGAACAGCGTCATAGAAGAGTTGGACTTAAACACGAATAAGCATAAAATCAAGTTCATTGCCTTTATGGACAATTGTTTTGGATATGACCTGAATTGGCTAAAAGAGTTTGCCCGTGAATATAAAGAAAAAATAGGAATTAAATTCTGGTGCATAATGCATCCTAATGATGTAACCGATGAATCTGTACATTATTTAAAAGAGGCTGGATGCCATACGGTTGACATGGGAGTTCAATCATGGAATGAAGATCTAAGGAAGAACATTCTCTTTAGGAACATTGACAACCAGACCATGGAGAATGCCATTCAATTAATTAAAGATGCAAATATAGAAATAATGACAGACAGCATTTTTGACCTTCCAAACCAGACAGATGAAGACATATTAAAAAGCGCCGAAAAATACATAGAAATCAAGCCCAAGCGTATATACTTTTATATGCTTAGGCACTATCCGAATACAAAAATGACAAGAATGGCATATAACAACAACTGGTTAAGTAAAGATAGATATGAAGAGGTTATGGACGCACATAACGTAACATCTTTTTCTGTCGGAGGCGATAATGTCAGCAAAAAGCTGATCAAGTACCAGATCCTGTTTTACCTAATAGACCTTCTTCCAAGGGGCATCTCAAGATTTATCTTAAAAAAGAAATTATATAAATATTTCCCATCGTTTATCGGGCCGGCACTGGTCGTTATTTTGCGAAACCTGCTTGCGTTCGACATGAACGCCCGGCTACAACGTGCCTGGACTATTAATAGATATTTTCATTTTACCGTTAAAAAAACATTTAACCTTAAGGACAAATAAAACTTTT